>Ga0078972_1001307_pt1 | contig 94624 bp, 86 predicted proteins | sample YelNatPaOPGAMG01_FD_67568 | JGI IMG/M metagenome (GOLD analysis project Ga0078972, IMG submission 67568) | Hot spring thermophilic microbial communities from Obsidian Pool, Yellowstone National Park, USA - OP-RAMG-01 (SPADES assembly) (version 2) | ecosystem: Environmental > Aquatic > Thermal... | reverse complement strand
CAGAGATTGAATGAAGATGTCAAAGAACACGCTTTTGCCATGGAGACCGTATCGTGAAGAAACGGTCATCTTGTAGCTTAAATCAAAACCGGAAAATTCCATTTCACGGGGAACCAATACAGGACGATAAAATCATTTCCAAGAAATTCACGCTGATTCGGTAAAATTTTTTGATTAGAAAAAAAGGCTTCTTGGGTGGGATTTTTGCCTCAAGAAGCCTTTTTCTTTTTCCTTGGAGGGTTTTCTGTTTGTAATGTTTTCCTTGATCTCTCCGATCCGCAAATTTTTATTGTTTCGAATTGTGCTTTTTTGTGTTATATTACAGACAAGATGAGACTGTATTTAAAAATGCTAAATTTTCTCAAACCGCATATAAAGTGGATTGCGATAGCCATTGTTTTGGCTTTTTTGTATGTGATCTTCAATGGCATCTCCCTTTGGGTGTCTGTGGATTTTATTCAGGAAATTTTTACTCCTTCTTCTCAAACTGCCCAACTCCACAATGCTTCTAACGAAAATGCATCCAAGGCCGTTTCTCCCTTGTCGGGAATAGGCAAAAATCTTACCTCCAAAAAGGTAAAAAACACGTTTACCGATGTCTTAAAACAAAAAATCCGTTCCCTCTTGGTTCGAAAAAACAAAGCAGACACACTCAAATTGGTCTGTCTGGTCATTTTTCTCTCTTTTCTGTTGAAAAATGTCACGTATTATCTCAAACGGGTGATCACACTCTTTGTGGAACTCAAAATTGTCACTGATATCCGAAATCGGCTCCATGCCACGCTTTTACGATTACCCCTTTCCTTTTTTGAAAAACGCCATTCGGGAACCCTGACTTCCATTGTATTCAACGATGTCAATGCCATGAATACGGTCTTAAACGAAAGTTTTGGCAAACTCATCCTCCTCCCCATTCAAATCATCGGATACATTTTCATTTTGGTCTCACTCTCTTGGAAGCTTTCGCTCATTACCTTTTTGGTCGTTCCTTTATCTGGCATTCTCATTCTCAAAATTGGCCAGAGTGTTAAACGAAAAAGCAAACGGAGCCTTCAGCGCATTTCAAAAGTCTTGGCTGTGTTTCAAGAAGCCATGACAGGGATTCGTATTGTCAAGGCATTTGGAGGAGAAGCCAAAGAAACCCAACGATTTTTTGAAGAAAATCAGGAATATTTTCGGTTGAAATTCCGGCAAGGAAAACTGAGTTATCTCACATCGCCTCTCAACGAAATCTTTGGCGTATTGACCTTGGTGATTCTCCTCTGGTTTGGAGGAAAACTGGTGATTTTCAAAACAGGGCTTGCCCCTGAAGATTTTGTGAGGTTTCTGGTGTTTTTATTTGCCACGTTTCAACCCATGAAAGAATTGGCAGGCATCAATAATGTCATTCAGAGTGGGATGGCAGCTGCAGAACGGATTTTTTCAATTTTGGAGGAAACGCCAGAGCCTTACGAAAAACCCCATGTGCTCAAAATCCATTCTTTTAAAAAAGGCATCCGATACGAACATGTCCATTTTCGGTATAAACCCGAAGGCCCAGAAGTCTTGGTGGACATTGATTTTGAAATTCAAAAAGGAGAAACGGTCGCGTTTGTGGGCTCCAGTGGTTCTGGAAAAACCACCTTGGTGAGCCTTCTCCCCCGGTTTTACGATGTGTCAAAAGGACGAATCCTCTTTGATGAAAAAGACATTCGGGATCTTGATCTGAGCTCCCTCCGTCGGCAAATTGGCATTGTGACACAAGAATGCATTTTATTTCACGATACCGTGCGTGCCAATATCGCGTACGGAGTGGAAAAGGCCTCAGACGAAGACATCCGCGCTGCAGCCGAAGCAGCCAATGCCTGGGAATTTATTCAGGAAATGGAGAACGGACTCGATACCCGGATTGGAGAAAAAGGGGTTAATCTTTCTGGAGGACAACGCCAACGAATTTCCATCGCCAGGGCCATTCTCAAAAATCCGCCGATTTTGATTTTAGACGAAGCGACTTCTGAACTGGACACCGAATCAGAGCGTCTGGTTCAAGAGGCCATTGAAAAACTCATGGTCAATCGGACCGTGCTGGTCATTGCGCATCGGCTTTCCACTGTCATCCATGCGGACAAAATTGTGCTTCTGGATCGCGGACGAATAGTGGGAATGGGCACACACCGAAAATTATTGGCATCCAATCCTTTGTATCGTCGGCTTTACGAATTGCAATTTCAAGATGTCCAATGGCAAGAAGTAAAATAGCGATGGTCCATTGTGCAAATTCTCTCCCCATTGATCCTCAAGCGCCAGAACCCGAACATATCAAGAAAGCAGTTGAAATCTGCCACCAGGGAGGCGTGATCGCGTATCCCACAGAAACCGTGTACGGCATAGGCGGAGATCCCCTCTGTTTGGACGTCCTCGAACGCATAGATCAATTAAAAGGAAGAGGACCAGAGAAAACGTTTCTCCTTTTGGTTTCTTCCCGGATTCAATGGAGTGCGTACGTGGAGTCCATCCCTCCTTTTGCAATTCCTCTTATCAAAAAATTTTGGCCTGGGCCTTTAACGCTGATTTTTCCTGCTTCCCGAACGCTTCCTTTTCGATTAATTGGAGAAAAAGGAACCATTGGCCTGAGAGAATCTCCAGATCCCATCTGCCAGGCATTGGTGGCCCTGTTTGGAAAGCCCCTGATCTCCACCAGTGCCAATCCTTCTGGAAAACCCCCTGCTCGGTCTGCAAGAGAAGTCATGGAATATTTTCCTCAAGGTCTGGATTTGATTCTGGACGGAGGCGAACGTCGTGCATTTCAACCTTCCACGGTATTGGATGTCAGTCAAGACCGGCCCGTGCTTATCCGAACCGGCCCCATTGACAAAACCGCAATCGAACAAATTATTGGACCGATCGATGGATAAAAAGCCATTTCACGTGCTTTTCGTCTGTACTGGAAATCTCTGTCGAAGTCCCATGGCAGAAGGGATCCTTCGACATCTTTTGAAAGAAAAAAATGTGAATCCTATTGAAGTCCGTTCTGCAGGTCTATTTACATTTGAAAATCGCCCGGCCGAACCGTTGGCAGTGGAAGTGTGCCACGAAAAAGGCATCGATATTTCCAATCATCGAGCAGTCCTTTTCGATTCAACCCTTGCAGAATGGGCAGATCTCATTTTGGTGATGGAAAATGCCCATTTGTTTTATATCCAGAATTTGATTCCGCAGGCCAAGGGAAAAATTTTTCTTCTTCGAGGATTCGGGAATCCCTCTGCGCCAGGAGAAGACATTGAAGATCCGATCGGACAAGACCTTGAGGCCTATCGGAATTGTTATGAGACCTTGGAAGCAGAAATTCAAAGAATTTTACCCAAAATAATAGAGTTGGCAAAAGCACAATACGAAACAAAGGAAAACCCATGCGAAGAAACATCCTGAAATCAATTGTCTTCCTATTTGCGTTTATCTCGTCCGTTTTTCCAGCAGAAAAACCGGCTTTTCGCTCTCGGATCATTCCCAATTTTGCCTTTTCTACAGGAGAACATCTCGAATTTGACGTAATGTACGGGATGATTCGTGCAGGCACTGCGACCATGAGCATTCCGGATACCCAATGGATTCACAGCCGGCCTTGTTATCACCTGGTTGCCACGGCCAAATCCAGTGCCTTTTTCTCAAAATTTTTTGAAGTCGACGATCGGGTAGAATCTTGGGTGGACATGGAAGGCATTTTTAGCTGGAGACTGGGAAAACACATTCGAGAAGGCCGTTACAAAAGAAACCGATACGAAATTTATAATCCCTTTCAAAACGTTGTGTATTACAAAAAGGATACGATTCCGACGCCATCGTATGTATGCGATATTTTATGTACGTTTTATTACATTCGGCTGTGTACTTTGGACGTAGGAAAATCTGTCGAATTCTACAGTTTTGGAGATGGAAAAGTGTATCCTCTTCGGGTCGTGGTGCATCGAGAAGACACAGTGACAGTCCCCGCGGGCACTTTCCGGTGTATTGTGGTAGAACCTCTTATTCAGGGAGAGGGATTGCTATTCCGACAAAAGGGGAGGTTGCTTGTTTGGTTAACCCAAGATGATCGACACATTCCGGTATTAATGAGAAGTAAAGCAACGTTCGGGTCGATTGAATTTCGATTGAAGCAAATGGGTCGGATGTAGGAGAAAAAGATGAAGTTCTTTCAAAAATTTCTTTTTTGTTTTGGATTCAGTATTGGCCTTTTGCATGCCCAACAATTCAATGCATTGGACCAACTCAAAAAGCCTTCAGGAGAAAATTTTTCTTTTGTCATCATTGGAGATCGGACAAAAGCAGGACCTTCCAGTTGGGAGATCTTAGAAAAAGCAATTCCTAAAATCAATGCGCTCCATCCGGATTTCATCATCCACATTGGAGATGTCATTGAAGGAGGAAATACATTTTCTGAGCTCGAAACGCAATGGAAAGAAGCTTTGACACATCTTTCCAAGCTCCAAACGGTCGTTTTTCTGACTCCTGGGAACCACGATATCCCGAATGCTAGAGGATGTACGGTGTGGCAAAACCATTTTGGAAAAGTTCCGTACGGATTTTCCTTTGGCAATGCCCATTTCATTGTTCTCAATACCGAAGCAGGCGCCTGTGGGGGGCAAAGAATTGAAAATTTTGGACAAAGCCAAATCGATTTTCTCAAAGAATATCTGAAAAGTTATCGAAAAGGACAAAAACTCTTTCTCTTTATGCACAAGCCTGCCTGGCTTATGAAGGGCACCTTACAATCCGAATGGCTAAAAATTGAATCGCTTCTTTCCAGAACTTCTTTCATTGTGTTTGCAGGTCACGCCCATGTCTTGGCCGGAGAAAAACGGGGAAATGCAAAATATTTTGTCGTGGGACCAACCGGAGGAGCCCTCCGGACAGAACCCAATCCTGCTTTGGGTTCTCTGCATCATTTTACTCTTGTCCAGGTGCAAGGCGATTCTGTCAAAATTACGTTTCACGCAGAGGGAATAATTTATCCCGAATCGTTGGCCTATGAAACGTACAATGGACTTTTGGAAAATTTTCTTTTGTTGAAAAATCAGGAGTATTTGAAAAAACTCTTTAAAACCACGCCTTAAAGTCCTGTAGTGGTGTCAAAGACTTTATCGAAAAGCACAGTAGAAAGATATCGCTCCCCAGAATCAGGAAGAATCACCACCATGGTTTTTCCTCGGAAAGCTTCTTCTTTTCCCAATCGAACCGCTACTGCCACTGCAGCCCCAGAAGAAATTCCAGAAAGGATCCCTTCTTCCCGAGTGAGCCGGAGTGCAAACTCAATGGCCTCTTCATTGGTGACCGTTTCCACCCGATCCACAAGGGAAAGGTCGAGAACGTCTGGAATGAAACCTGCCCCAATGCCCTGAATTTTGTGAAGTCCTGGCTTTAAAGGCTTGCCTGCCAAGTACTGGGTGATCACAGGACTGTCTGCTGGTTCTACTGCGACTGAAATCAACGGTTTTCCCAGCACTTTTTTGATGTACCGCGACACCCCTGTAATGGTCCCTCCTGTCCCAACTCCAGAAACCAACACATCGACTTTTCCATCCGTATCCTCCCAGATTTCAGGGCCTGTGGTCTTTTCGTGAATCTCTGGATTGGCCGGATTTTTAAATTGCTGTAAAAGCACATACCGGTCTGGATCCGAGCGGACCATCTCTTCTGCTTTTTCCACTGCCCCCCGCATGCCTTTGGCCCCGTCGGTAAGGATGAGATTGGCCCCAAACGCCTTGAGAATTTTTCGACGTTCAATGCTCATAGTTTCTGGCATGGTCAAGGTCAATCGATACCCTCTTGCTGCAGCGACAAAAGCCAAGGCAATCCCTGTATTTCCACTGGTTGGTTCAATGATTTCTTTTTCAGGGGTGAGAATTCCTCTTTTTTCTGCATCCCAGATCATGGCAGCCCCAATTCGGCATTTTACAGAATAGGAAGGATTTCTTCCTTCAATTTTGGCCAAAATGGTGACTTGTCCTCCATCCACAACCCGATTCAATCGAACCAAAGGCGTTCGACCAATGGAAAACGAATTATCAGAATAAATCCGAGCCATATCGAAACTCCTTTAAATTTTTTCCAAAGCCTGCTCGATGTCTTCCAGAATATCATCGATGTGCTCAATCCCAATGGACAAACGCACCAATTCTGGAGAAAGCCCTCCTTCTCTCTGTTGTTCTTCAGAGAGCTGAGAATGAGAAGTACTGGCAGGATGCAACGCCAGACTTTTGGCATCTCCCACATTGGCCAAATGGGAAATGAGTTTGAGATGATTGATAAAAGTTTCTCCTGCTTTTTTCCCGCCCTTGGGGCCAAAGACTACCATGCCTCCAAATCCTTTTTTGAGATAACGAGAAGCCACTGAATACGCAGGATCCTCCGGTAAACCTGGATACCGTACCCATGCCACTTTTGGATGGGATTTGAGGTATTGGGCCACCCGAAGTGCATTTTCGCAATGCCTTTCCATTCTCAAAGGTAGCGTTTCAAGGCCCTGGAGAAAAATCCAGGCATTGTCCGGAGAAATGCAGGCTCCTAAATTCCTTAAAGGAACCGTGCGTAAACGCAAGGCAAAAGCCATGGGTGCAAGGTCTTCAGGAAGATCGTGCGCCCATCGCAAGCCATGGTAATTGGGATCCGGATCATTGTACAGGTTGAACCGAGGATTGTCTTTCCATTGAAATTTTCCTGCATCGGTCACGATGCCTCCAATCGCAGTCCCATGCCCCCCCATCCATTTGGTCAGAGAATTGATCACAATGTCCGCGCCATAGTCAATGCTTCGCAATAAATAAGGAGTCGTAAACGTGCCGTCTACAATGAGAGGAAGCCCGTGGCGGTGTGCAATCTCTGCCACCGCCTCAATATCAGTAAAATCCAACACAGGATTGCCAATGGTTTCGATGAAAAGGGCCCGGGTTTTTGAAGTAATGGCCTTTTCAAAATTTTTCGGATCGTGGGGCTTGACAAATTTCACTGTAATACCCAATTGAGGCAAAATGGCATCAAACATGGTGTAGGTGCCACCGTATAAATTATTGGCAGAGACAATTTCATCTCCAGCAGAGGCAAGATTAATCACTGCATAAAAAACAGCAGAAGTGCCAGAGCTCAATGCCACAGAAGCCACCCCACCTTCCAGCGCAGTGACCCGTTGCTCAAGCACTTCCTGGGTGGGATTTCCAATCCGGGTGTAAATATACCCCAATTCCTTTAATGCAAATAAATTGGCCGCATGTTCGGTGTCTTTGAATACGTATGAGGAAGTACGATACACTGGTACTGCCCGAGAAAATGTGACCGGATCAATGGTCTGACCCGCATGCAAAGCCAAGGTTTCAAAACGGTAAGATTTTGACATGGCACTGTCTCCTATGTTAATTATATATAATAAATTGATTCACTTCGTTGGGCTCGCAATTCCTCTGCTTTTCGCATCATATCAGAAAAAGTCACCCGATCTAAAATATGAAAAATGGCCTGACTCACGTCTTGCCAAACATCCCGAAAAGCGCATTCTAAAATTTGAGGGCAAGAAGAAAAAGTATCTCGGCCACTGCATTCTGTGATTCCAATGGGTCCCTGAATTACCCTAAAAATTTCTCCCAACGTAATCTCTGCGGGAGCCCGGGTGAGCAAAAATCCACCCTTTTTCCCTTTTTTGCTGGTCACGTATCCTGCCCGTTTGAGTGTGAGCATCACTTGTTCCAGAAATGGCAAAGGAATGGAATATTTTCGAGCAATATCTGCCACAGAAACGATTCTTCCTTCTGGATAATGGAACCCGAGTTCCAGAATGGCAATGAATGCATAATCCACTTTTGGAGAAACTTTCATTTTTAAATCTCATTTTATGATCAGATTTAATAAATTTTAAGAAAAAAATTTGATTTTGTCAAGAAAAATTTTTATGTTACCACTTGAAAGGAAAATTTCTATGAAAAAGCAATATGCGATTGGAATTCTTGGACTAATTTTTATAGGAATAGGTCTCCTATTTCTCCAGAATTGGCGCTTCTGGCATCGTATTGAAAATCAAAAATGGATAGCCTCCTCAGAAATTACCCTCGTTTATCCTAAACCAGGTACCCTTTTCCCTCCTGAAATTCCAGCTCCCAGCATCGAGTGGAGAGATTCTCAACCCTTGGTGCGAAAATGGGCCTTGGTTTTTAAGCATCAAGGAAAAACCATCTACCGGGCAAAAAGCGCAAAGCCCTCCTTTAGACCCAAAACCAAGGTATGGGAAACCATTAAACGTTTAGAGAAAGAAACCACGATCACTGTTTCTGTGATTGGACTTGGAAGAAAAGGGTCCGTTCTGTCCAGCGGGAAGACCCATTTTGCAATCTCCAAAGACTCAATCCGTGGATGCATATTTTTTAGGGCCGTGCCTCTTCCTTTTGAATTTGCCAAGGAAAATCTCGACAGCATCCGATGGCATTTGGGCCATGTGGGATCAGAATCTCCTCCTCCGGCTCTATTAAAGAATCTACCGCTCTGCGGAAATTGTCACAGCTTTACCCGAGATGGAAAAACCATTGCCATGGACGTGGATTATGCCAATGACAAAGGATCTTATATTATTTCTCAGATCGAAAAAGAAACCATTTTTACCCCAGACAAAATCATATCATGGAGACAATTCGACCCGAAATTCAAAACGTTTGGTCTTTTATCGCAAATTTCGCCCGACGGGAGATATGTGCTTTCTACCGTAAAAGACCGTTCGATTTTTGTGCCCAAAAATGATCTCCATTATTCCCAATTGTTTTTTCCCATCAAAGGCATTATTGCAGTGTATGACCGAAAAACCCAAAAATTTTGGGCCCTTCCCGGGGCAGACGATCCTCGATACACGCAAAGCAATCCCACCTGGAGTCCAGACGGCAAAATGGTGTATTTTGCCAGAGCCCCTGTATATTACGATGAAGAGGCAGAAAAATCCGAAGAGGCCGTGCTTCCCACTTCAGTCGCGTCAGAGTTTATTGAAGGTACGCAAGGCTATCGATATGATATTTACCGAGTGCCGTTTAACGAAGGCCGAGGAGGAAAGCCAGAACCCGTGCCTGGTGCTTCTCACAATGGCATGAGTAATTATTTCCCTCGCATTTCTCCAGATGGCAAATGGCTTGTATTTACCCAGGCCAAAAATTTTATGCTCCTCCAACCAGATAGCAAACTTTACATCATGCCTGTGAACGGAGGAACCCCGCGTCGAATGCTGTGCAACACAGATTCCATGAATTCCTGGCATACCTGGTCGCCGAACGGCAAATGGCTTGCCTTTGCCTCTAAAATTCGCGGGCCCTATACCGTGATCCTTTTGACCCACGTGGATTCCCTGGGCAATGATTCTCCCCCTGTGATTTTGGAACGTTTTCAATTCCCCAATCGGGCTGCCAATATTCCAGAATTTGTCAACATCCAGTCTCTTTCTCAATTTACTCGCATTGTAGATCAATTCTCTCATCAAAGCCATTATTATTACACCATTGGAAGAAATAAAATTGGAGAAAAAAAATTTGCAGAAGCCATTGCCTATTTTGATAAAACGTTAAAAGAGGATCCCAATTTTATTGAGGCCCTTTTGTACAAAGCCCATGCGCTGAATTTATTGGAACAATGGGAAAATGCGGTCGCGATGTACGATGCATATCTTGCAAAAAATCCCAAATCCTGGGAAGCCTGGATGAACCGGGGTTCGGCCTTGTATCACCTCAAAAAATACAAAGACGCGTTGTCATCGTACGAAAAAGCCATTGGGCTCAATCCCAAAGATCCCTATGCTTGGTATGCCAAAGGAAGTGCAAAGGCCAAGCTCGAGGACTACCGAGCTGCGATTTCCGATTTTGACCGTGCCATTGCATTGGGAAGACAAAAAACCGATGTGTTTTACGAAAGAGGATTGTGCAAAGCGCTATTGAACGATTTTAAAGGCGCAGTCAACGATTTTCTTCGAGTGGTTACAATGGATCCCTACCATGGTGAGGCATGGAAAAGATTGGGCAATGCCTATTATAAAAGCAACCGATATAAAGAGGCAGAGTCTGCATACACCCAAGCCCTTCGATTCATGCCTCAGGATCGAGAATGCTATTCTTTCCGGGCCCAATCTCGATTTCTATTGAAAAATTACCAGGGGGCCATAGCCGACTGGGACGAAGCATTACGGATAGATCCCCGTTCTGGGTTGGATTATTATCGAAGGGGGTTGGCCAAACTGGAGTTGGGAGATCAAGAGTCTGCCTGTGAAGATTTAAAATTGGCAAAGGCCTTGGGCATTCCCGAAGCGCAAGCCAAAATGAAAAAAATATGCAAATGAAAAATACTTCACTCCACTTCAGTAAATTTCAAAAATAAAAGCCATGCTGAAAAATGAGGTGATCCTTTCTCGCGGAGTGTAAAACTCTGCCCCGTGGAACATTCCCGTTTTATTCTGAAGAATAAAGTATTTGGAGCAAACTCTTTGCATTTTTGACCGCATATGCTCTAAAGTCATTATTAAAAAATATGTAAACGTTTTGCGCCCCTTTTTCTCTCATCTTTTGGGCCAATTCGGCAATGGACTCCAATTCTTTTCGTGAATAATTGTCTGCATACCAAAACCGCCTCCCATGAAGCCGAATGTATCCCTTTGAAGAAGTGATCCAATCGAGCAGATCGGATTCTGGAGAATCCACAGAACAAAACACAGCGCCGGTTTCTTGTAAAATTTCTCGAACCGTTTCTGTGTACCATCGCGGATGTCGAAATTCCACTGCCACATATTTTGGTTCTGGGAATACACGGAGCGCATTGTAAAGCCGGTCAGGATCGTAGGCAGTACTGGGCGCCAATTGAAGGAGAACCAATCCCAATTTTTCTTCAAGAAGAGAAGCTGATTCCCAAAACCGCAAGATATCAGATTCCACCCGAACCAACTTTTTTCTGTGGGTAATCACGCGAGGGGCTTTCAGTACATAGAGAAACCCTTCTGGCGCTTTTTCTTTCCATTTTCGATACGTGGATTCTTTAAAGCTTCGATAAAATGTGGCATTGATTTCGACTGTAGGAAAAATTTTTGCATAATACTCAAACCACTGGGAAGGAGGAAGATCCTCAGGATAAAAATGACCTCTCCAATGAAGATAAATCCAGCCCGAAGTGCCAACCAAATAGGGGTTTACTTTATGGCTTTTCCAAGACATTTCCCCATTGTCCATCAGCCCTTTTGAGAAAAAGCGCACATCCGAAACCAATTAAACCCAAGGAAGCGAACATGAGCATGCTCTGGGTATAGGAATGGGTCACATCTCTCAAAACTCCGTTGAGATAAGGGAAAAGCGCAAGGCCAATGTTTTGAATCATGGTCAAAAGACCAAAGGCAGTCCCCAGAGTCTCTTTCTTTACAATGAGCGGAACAGAAGGCCACAATGCAGCAGGGACCAACACGAATGCAACCCCGAGCAAAGCCATTGGATACACAGGATAAATTCGGGTAAGAGCCATACAGAGATGACTTATTGTAAGAAAAAGAGAGCCGATGATCATGAGCGTGACCCGTTTTCCTATTTTATCCACAAGATGGCCTGCGAACGGCGCACAGATCATGGAAGCAAAAATGACAATAGAAGACACTCCCCCTGCAGTGGAAGTCATGTGCAAGAAATTGTGAAGAGCCCGAACCCAAAAATTTCCTGAAGACGCAACCACTTTGGGGATTCCCCATTTATCTACAAAAAAATCAGTGGAAAGCGCAGTAAAAGGAAAAACCGCGGAATAAAACGCAAGACAGAGAAACGTGACCAGCCAAAAATGGCTTTTGAATTCTCGAATATCTCGCAAACTCAATTTTTCGGATTTTTCGTAGGCCCCTGGATTTAAGATTCGTTCTCCATAGTGATCCATGAGCACATAGACAATGTTGGCCAAAAGAGAAACGAGACAAAACAAAAACGCTGCCACAAGCGAGTAATGGTATCCCCCAAAATGTTCTGCAATGAGTTCGCCTGTGTTAAAACTGAAAATCGTCCCGATGCGGCTCACAGTGAGGGTAATGCCAAAGGCCAATGCCAGTTCTTTTCCTTTGAACCATCGAGACACCATGGCCATTTGGGCCACAATGAGTGGCTCGGATCCTGCACCAAAGAGAAAACGGCCTAAAAATAGCAAAGGCAGTCGATCTGCCCAGGCCACCACTGCAGAACCTATGACAACCAAAGTTGAAAAAAGGAGACTTGCGACCCGGGGTCCCAATCGATCAATGAGAATTCCGCCGATAAAGACCGAAAGAATGGCTGCCACGCTGTACATGGTGTACATGGAGCCCACAATGTCCCGACCCGCTCCCCATTCTTCTACCAAACTCGGAGCAACCGCACCAATAATGTCATAAGCAAAATAACTCCCAAAAGTGAGAAGGGCAATAAAACCCAAAATTGTGAACCGAAAAATTCCTTTAGACGGATGAAAAGCATGTGTTGCAGTTTCCATAAATCTCCTTTGATTTCAAAACCTGGCCAAGCAAGTTAAAAAAACTAAGGATAAAATTCAAGGTAGAATTCTTCCGTGTCCCATCTTGTGAGAAAAATCCCTTGCCATGAATCTTTATCGTTTTTTATATTGGTTTTGATTTATCCAACATGGAGGGCTCAAAAATGAAAAAGATCCTCCCCATTTTTGGGCTGACCTTTTTTCTTCTTTCTTCAACCCAAGCGAGGGTAGGAGATGTGGTCAAAGTACTGCCCACACCGGGACCCAATCCGACTGGACTTGCTTTTGACGGAAAATTTCTATGGCTTGCAGACAACCGGTTGGATCAAATTTTCAAAATGGATCCTCAGTCTGGCAAGGTGATCAAATCTTTTGCATCTCCGGGATTTCATCCTGAAGGATTGGCTTGGGACGGGCAGTATTTGTGGCATGTGGATGCAGAAGAAAAAAGGGTGTATTGCCTGGATCCTGAAAAAGGAATGGCGCTTAAGACGCTCGAATCAAACAGTGAAGACCCGAGAGATCTGGCCTGGGACGGAAAAAATCTCTGGATGACAGACGTGAAAAACAAGACCCTCCTTTGCGTCTCTCCAATCGACGGCATGATGATTCAACAATTCCCAGCACCTGGGAATGAACCCACGGGTCTTGAATACGATGGCAAATATCTTTGGATTACAGATCGGACTGCGGATCGCATCTATTTGGTCGACCCCGTGACAGGCTGGTGCCTCTCCTCCATCCGCTCATACGGTCCTTTCCCTGCCGGTCTTGCCTGGGATGGCCAATTTCTGTGGAATGTGGATTACGAAAATGAAGAAATCTATCAAATCCAGGTATTGGATCCGGAGATTGTCACCCTGTGGGATGAGAAGAAACTCGAACTCCAATTTATCAAAGAATTCAGAAATTACGGTCCAGGGACTGTCACCCAATTGGACATTTATCTCCCCATTCCGGAAAATCGGGAAAATCAAAAATTGCTCGGTTATGTGAAATTGCTCCAAATGCCAAAAGAAGAAATCCGTGACAATTGGGGCGAGCAAATTGTCCATTTTCAGTATCAGAATCTCAAAGCTCCTGGCATTGTCCAAACCGGATGGTCGGTCAAGGCAAAAATTTATGGAGTAGAGTACTTTATTTATCCCGACAAAGTGGGAGACATTGACCAGATTCCTAAAGAAATCAAAACGCAATATCTCGTGGATGGAGACAAATACTGTATTCGAGATCCATTCATTCAGGAGCTAGCTCAAAAAATTGCAGGGAATGAAAAAAATCCGTACTGGATTGCGAGAAAAGTGTATGAATACGTCATCGATCATCTCAGTTACAATCTGAAACCCGTGGGAGGCTGGAATCCTGCACCCACAGCGCTTCGAAGAGGCACTGGTTCTTGCTCTGAATATACGTACTGCATGATCGCCCTGTGTCGAGCCCTAGGAGTGCCAGCCCGCTATGTGGGTGCAGTGAGCCTTCGAGGCGATGATGCAAGTCGGGACGAAGTATTCCACAGATGGGCAGAAATTTATCTTCCGCCTTACGGATGGATTCCTTTTGATGCCAACAAAGGCGATGTGGATTCTCCAGGAGGCCGGGTGTTGGGAATTGGCAATGTGGCTTCCAGATATATCATCACCACAGAGAATGGCGGAGGCGATGCGTATCTCTGGTTCGGGTATAATTATGGAATCACCTGGACTTCAGAAGGAAAATGTCGAGTGGTGGAAGAATCGTACGGCGAATGGCGTCCCCTGGGAGAAAAAAAGTACCACAAATCAATTCAAAAATAAAAGTGAGAGAACAGGAGGAGAATATGCACAAAATGACCAAGGCCAATCTCGAAAGTGCATTTGGTGGGGAAAGTCAGGCCCACATGAAATACCTCATCTTTGCAGAAAAAGCAGAAAAAGAAAATTTTCCCAATATTGCTCGGCTCTTTAGGGCCATTGCGTTCGCAGAACAAGTCCATGCAAAGAATCATTTAAAGGCATTGGATTCACTCGGCTCCACTGTGGACAATCTTCAAACCGCCATCAACGGAGAAACGTACGAAGTGGAGGAAATGTACCCCGCGTTTCGTGCAGTGGCAGAACTCCAAAATGAGAAATCTGCAGTGCATTCCACCACTTGGGCATTGGAAGCAGAAAGAATCCATGCAGGAATGTACGAACAGGCAAAACAGGCAGTCCTGTCTGGTAAAGATGCCAATGTGGGAGAAATTTATATCTGTGAAATTTGCGGATGGACCGTGGAAGGCAAGGCACCAGACCGTTGCCCAATATGCGGAGCAAGCAAAGAAAAATTTCAGAAGTTTTGAGTAAGAGGAGGGATTCAATTTTATTCAACTTTGGCAAATTTTAAAAAACAGGTCACCCTGAACTTGTTTCAGGGTCTCTTACAAGGAGGAAAAGAGGTCGAACCCAGTTCTGCATGACTTAAGCTTATTTACGCATTTTTGCTTAGGAGAGAGGCTTAGATCACAAACAGCTTTCCCTCTGCTTTTGCCAACACAGTTCCCTCTGCATTGGTGATTTGAGCTTCTCCAATGAGAATGCGGCCTTTTCGCTCTTTAATGAGGCCTTCTACCTGATACGTTCCCCCTGTGGGAGTAGGTTTTAAAAAGCGGATCTTCAGCTCGCCTGTCACGCTCAATTGGCCTATGGCAAAATATCCTGCATAAATCATGGCTTCGTCCAAAAGCGCGGAAATAATTCCCCCGTGAATGACTCCCTGATATCCTTCGAGCGTCGAATCCAAAGTGACAAACGCCTTGGCCTTTCCTCCCTCATTTTGAAATTTCAGCCGGAGACCTCGATCATTTTTCTCTCCACAGACAAAACAATTGGGATATTCAGAGAAAATCACTGACTTTGTATTTTGATCTTCCATAAAGGGCCTCTCCAAATCAGATCACTTTCTGCAAAATCTCTTGAATTTCCGTAGGTCCCAATGGCACTGGATTTCCTTTCATGCTACTGGCCTTACTGGAACGCTCCACAAGAAATGGGAAATGAGATGGATTGAGACCAAAATCCCCTAAACGAGGCACATGAAACGTTTCTACAATATGATGAATCCACTGCACTGCTTCTTCGGGTTGCGCAGAAGCCCGACCAGTGAGAATTTGAGCAATCTCTCTGTATCGAGAAAGAATGAGCGAATCCTTTTGAAGAGATCGAATATTTTTTTCCATGACCACAGGCAAAAGCCTTGCACAGATCACGCCATGGGGAATTCCCAAAAGGCCTCCCAAAGGCCCTGCAATGCCGTGCACTGCACCCAATTTGGCATTGGCCAAGGCAAATCCTGAAAGTAGAGCAGAAAAAGCCATGTCTTCCAATGCATTGGGATCCGCAGGTCTTTGGAGAGAGGGAAGAAAGGATCGAGCAATCCGTCGAATGCCTTCTACACAAAGAGGATCGACCAAAGGATTGGGAGAAATGCAAGTGTACGGTTCGATCAATTGTGTAAAGGCATCCAAGCCACTGGCCACAGCCACTTCAATCGGTACGGTGGCTAACACATCGGGATCAATGAGCACACTCCGAGGCACGAGCATGGGATTTCGTAAGCTTACCTTGACCTGATGTTCAGGTGAGAAAATCACTGCATTGTACGTCACCTCAGCCCCGGTCCCTGCAGTGGTTGGAATGGCCAGAAGAGGAATGGGCGAATGAAGCAATGGTTTTCCCTGGCCAATCACTTCGAGATACTCCAAAAGGTGCCCAGGATTGGAGAAAAGCGCGGCCACGGCCTTGGCCAAATCCAGCACACTCCCCCCTCCCATGGCCACGATTGCTTCAGCATTCCACTCCCGGGCTAACTGGACTGCTTCTTCGACCATGGGGAGAGAGGGTTCCCCGCGGACCTGAAAAAGAAAAGTCTCCTTTCCATTTTCGTGAAGAAGCGTCACCAGAGGGCTGATCCGTTCTTTGGACTTGCCTCCGATTACTAAAATGCGTTTCTCCCATGAAGCCAAAAGTCCTCCAATTTCCGAAATTCTCCCTCTTCCAAAGAGAATTCTGGAAGGGCTCACCCAATCAAACCGCATGGGATTTACTCCACTGCGAAGGTTCAGGGAAAATGGCATTGTAGTGAACCGATTTTCTTGGTTCAGCCATCATGTCCGCAACTTTGTCTTTCCAGGCTTGGTAATGCGGAGTTTCTTTGTGTCGTTTTGGATCTTCTTCAGTGCGATAAATTTCAACAAGGACAAAGCGCGTGGGATCTTCTCTTTCCTGCAAAACGTCAAACCGAATCACTCCGGGTTCTTTGACACTTTCTCTGGCATTTTCCAAAGAAGCCTCTCGAAACGCCTCAATGGATTCTGGTTTGACATGGACATACACATGGGTAATAATCATCATGCCCTCCTTGGATGGTAAAAAATCCATGGAAAGAACTTGTGAATGCATTGTCTGTTTTGCGATAAAATATAATAAAAATTTTATGAGGAGGGAAGTGATTTATTTCTCAGAAGATTCTGGCTTTGGAGAAGCCTTCACGTACACATATTCTGCCTTTAAGTGGTGCCGATCAAACGTGGCCAATTCAAATTCAGAATTCATTTCAAGCGCACTCTTGGGACAAGACTCCACACATTGCGCGCAGTGAATGCAGCGGTCATTGTGGATAATCATTTTATACTTTTTTTCTTCTTCAGAGACTGTCAAAATTTCAATTGCTTCTGCAGGACAATCCATTACACAGATGCGACAGACAATGCATTTCTCTGGATGCAAAAAAGGCGTACCTCGAAAGCCTTCCGGCACCGGAAGTTTTTCAAAAGGATATTTCACCGTTGCAGGCTTTCGAAAAAGATGTCTGACAAGTTCAGGCAAAAATGGAAGAATTTTTATTTTCATAACCAAAACCCTTTGATGACAATGACAATGGCCAATTGGACGACTGCCAAAGGCGCCAAATAATGCCAAGAAAAATGCACCATTTGATCAATCCGAAGCCTTCCGCATGCAGTTCGAATCACACTTAAAAGGAGGATCACAAACAACGTTTTAAGAATGAATAAAACAAAACTTCCCAAAATTCCTCCTGGAAAACCTCCTAAAAATACCGTGGCAATTAAACCCGCGCCGACCACCATTTCCAAATCCGAAAGGAGCCTAAAAAAGGCCAATTTCTTGCCTGAGTATTCCGTGAATGTCCCTCCAACGATTTCGGTCTCTGCATGGGGAATATCAAAAGGCACTCTCTCTAATTTGGCCTGGAGAGCCACAAGTGCAATGACAAATCCAATGAGATTTACGAAAATCAACAGAGGATGGGTTTGATAAAAATAGGCAATCTCTGCCAGGCGCCAAGAATCTGCAAGAATTGCAGGACTTAAGACTGCCAAAAGCAAAGGAATTTCGTAACCAAAAAGCATGGTAAGCACACGAACCCCACCAATGGTGGAAAACAAATTGGTCGAAGACCATCCCGCAAGAAAGAAAATCAACGTAGGGAGACTCAAAAGATATACGACCAAAATCAGATCGCCCGGAAACGAATTGAAACTGATTTTGTCCAAAGAATAATGCCACGTGGGTAAATACATTCCTGCAGTGCATACAATCGCCACTGCAAAAACAGGCAAGGCAGAAAACATTGCCTTATCTGCTTTTTCCGGGACAATGTCTTCTTTTGTCAAGAGTTTTACAAAATCTGCAATGGGTTGTAAAAGCCCTGCAGGACCTGTGTACAACGGACCAATCCGGTTTTGCAATCGGGCATAAAACTTCCGATCCACCCATTCGCAAAATGTGGAATAGAGAAAGAGAAAAAGAAAACCTGGATAGATGAAAAGATAAAAAATCGGTTTGATCACAGCCATTGCTTTATCCCTTTATTTCGAAACGCTTGTTGCCAAATTTCCTTTGCCTGAGCCGGAGAAATGGACTTTGAACGAAGGGTTTCTTTTCCGAGTGCTCTCAACACACTGGCCTGAACAATTTGAGATTTTCCATTCTTTGCATCCACAAGTTCAATAAGCCGTTCTGCACAACAAATACACGGATCAATGGAAGCAAAAATCAACGGAATGTCTGCCACAAATCCATTCTTGAGCATTTCCACTGTGGCAGGATAATTCCCCAACGTCGGCGCGCGAACTTTGACCCTTTCGGGTTTATCCGTTCCATTACTTTTGATATAATGAATATTTTCTCCGCGAGGGGCTTCGTATCGGCTCACCACTTCGCCTTCTTTTACCCTTCGGGGGGCTCTGACATTCACGGGGCCAGGAGGCAAATTTTTGAGCAAGTATTCGATAATTTGATACGATTGATAGAGCTCTTTCACACGCACGACAAATCGGCCCAACACATCGCAGGTATTGGCAGTACATACTTCAAACGGAATCTCCTCGTACACTGCATAGGGATCATCTTTCCGCACGTCTCGAGGCACATCCGAAGCGCGAAGCGTAGGACCCACTGCGCACAAGGCAATGGCCTTTTCTTGAGGAAGTTTTCCCACCCCTGCAATTCGTGCAACAAATGTCGGTTCAGTCACGCCAATGTTGAAATAATATTCAGTCCGCTTTTTTAATTGATCCAACAAACCGAGAATTTTTTGACGTTGGAGTTCGTCAATGTCACGTCGAACACCGCCAAATGTATTGATTGCATAATGCACACGATTCCCAGAGATAATTTCGAGAATGTCCATGACCACTTCACGATCTCGCCAGGTATACATGAAAAACGTATCAAAACCCGCTTCGTGGCCCACCACCCCCATCCACAACAGGTGGCTATGAACACGCTCCAATTCTGCAACCAATGTCCGAAGGAATAATCCGCGACGGGCAGGTTCAATGCCCATGAGTTTTTCTACGCCTTGCACAAAGCACGTGGTATGAGAATGAGAACAAATGCCACAGATCCGTTCCATGAGATAGATATTCTGAATGAATGTCTTTTGCTCAGCCAGTTTTTCAATGCCCCGGTGATTGTATCCCAATCGAATCTCTGCGTCTTTAATGACTTCACCCTCCAAAGTCATCCGGAGGCTGAGCGGTTCTTTCAACGCAGGATGTTGTGGCCCAATAGGAACTTTAAATTCTGCACCTTCCATTATTTCCCTCCTGGAATCTTTTCTGGAGGTCTTTCAAATTTCCAATCTTTTCGTAATGGATATTCTCCCTTTGGCCAATCGTCTGACAAAAGCAAAGGCCGAGGATCTGGAATGCCATCCACCACAATGCCAAACATGTCCTGAATTTCCCGCTCGTACAAAATAGCGCCTGGAATGACTTCGCAAATGCTCTGCACATGCGGATGATTTCGCGGAATCAGAAGCCGTACCGTAATGGAAGCCTCTGCATTGGCCAAATGATAGAGAAGCTCAAACGATTCTTGCTTGTCTACACCAGTGATGGTGGAAAGATGGGTCGCCCCCCATGTCGTTTTCAAAGTCCGAATCACTTCAAGAAGATCTTGCTGGTTGATAAAGATAAAAATCCGTCGAGGGGCAGGAGAAACAATTTCTCTTGCCTTTTCTTTTAATGCCTCTTTCAATTTTTGAATCAGTTCTGTTTCAGCCATGATACACTCATAAAATTTATAATGAAGACAAAAGTTTGACCACGCCATCAATCACTGCATCCGGACGAACTGGACATCCTGGAATATACGCATGCACTGGGAGAATTTGATCAATGCCACCAAGCACATTATACGCACCCCGGTACACACAACCAGAAAGTGCACACGCGCCCACTGCTACGACAAATTTGGGTTCAGGCACTTGCTCATAAATCCGAATGAGCCGATCCCGCATTTGTCTTGTCGCAGGCCCAGTACAAATAATGACATCCGCATGTCGGGGCGTGGCTTTTAACAAAATGCCGAACCGCTCGACATCAAATCGTGGAGTGAGTGCAGCCAGAATTTCAATATCACAGGCATTGCATGCCCCTGTGTTCAAATGCAAGATCCATGGCGATTTGATTCTTGACCAACGAATCAAGCGTTGCACCATTTTATTCCCTCGTGATTAAAGTCAACACGGAAAGAAAAATCATTCCTAGATAAAATATGCCTAAAAACCCCAAAGCCCCTTTGGGCAAAGTGGCCACCACAAGCGCGGCCACATGCATCATGGTAAAGAAAATGGCAATAAAGAAAAACAGCCGATACCCAAACTGAATTTTGATTCCTGGAAGATCTTCTCCACATGCATACGTGGCCAATTTCCCTGGAGTCTTTTTTGTTTTCGGCGCGATCAAACTGGCCAATCCGTATAAGAGGTAAAACCCCAAAAGGAAAATGAGAAATGTAACAGGTGGTGAAAGAAGTCGATCCCAGTTCATTTTATCCTCTCAGTTTGGTCAATTTTCCGATATCCAGGCTTTTGGTATGCCGGTAAATATTGACAATCAGGGCCAATGCAGTGGCCACCACGCACACTTCGACCACAATGAAGGTAATGGCCACGCTTTGCGCGGTCATGAGATGATTTTTTGCATATCCTGTCACAATCCAGGCCAAGGTGAGCCCTTTGCTGAGCACTTCCACTGCAATAAACAGCTTAATGAGATTTTTCATGGTGAGTAAGCCATAGATGCTAAGAAACACGACCAGAGCAACAACGCCCATGTTAAGAAACCAGAAACTATTCATGCGTCCCCCCTTTTCGAAAAAGCGCAAGCACCGCAAACACCCCTGCAAAAATCACCCCGATTTGACCCACCAAATCCAAAGTCCGAAACCCCCAGAGGACTTGAGGAAAATGGGGAACTTCGGGTTTGCCCGAAAGCACAGCCATTTGCGTTTTTAATGCATTCATAATCACCACATCGAGAAAAAGAAAAGCAATAAAAAACAAAGGGAAAATCACCAGAGGAATTTTTCTTTCCTTCACATCGCCTTGGCCTTTGGTAAGTCCAATGGTCGCAATGAAAAGTACCGTAATCAAGCCGGCCACGACCGAAATTTCAAACACGCCCACGTAATAGGCTTTCATGTGGAAAAAGATCATGGCCAAAAAAATACTTGAAAAAGCCAAACTGATCGCCGCTTTCAATAAATCCCGCAGAAAAATGGCCAAAATGGCAAATCCAACAAATCCAACAAGAAGAAAAATGTACATACTTTGACCCATTGTTTATAACCCCAAGAAATTCAGTGCGTGCACGGTTCCCCCGTACAAAATTTCCACAGCTGGGGAAATCCACGTTTTGAGCATGGGAGAGAAGAAAATTCCAATTCCGATACAGCCCAAAGCCAAAATCACGGTGGATGCGCTCATCCAGAAAGGCGCCTCCACCACGCCTCTCCAAATTTCGTTTAATTTTCCAAAAAAGGCTTTCCGTTGAATCACAAGATAATACCACAACGTGAGCACACTGGCCAGAATGGCAATCAGGGCAAAACCGTAGTGTTTCGCTTCGATGAGACCCAGGATAATCAACAATTTACTCCAAAATCCATTCAATGGAGGAACGCCTGCAATGGAAAGCGAACCCACCACACTGGTTGCAGCAGTGAGAGGCATGCGGGAAGCCAATCCTCCCATCTTTTGTAAATCCCTTGTACCGGTGGCCCTTTCGATCGAACCAGAATCCAAAAACAAGAGCGCCTTGGCCATGGCATGATTCATAATATGGAAAAGTCCACCCAAAAGGCCTAAAGGATTTCCTGCGCCAAGGCCTAGAAGAATATATCCAATTTGGCTAATCGAAGAATACGCCAGCATTCTTTTAATGTCATTTTGACCTAAGGCCAAGAATGCGCCCACCACCATGGAAAGTGTGCCCAAATACAAAAGCACTGTGGAAAGGGTCGGCGTCACCCCAAACACATTAAAAAGAAGCCGGGTCAATGCATAAATTCCAGAGACTTTGATCAACAATCCGGAAAGCATGGCAGAAATCGACGCAGGTGCCGAGGGATGGGCATCGGGCAACCACGCATGGAATGGCACAATGGCTGCTTTAAGACCAAACCCCATGACAAAAAATGCAACACACACCCATACCAAGGGAGACGGGGGAAGTGCTCTTAACCCCATTGCAATATCCCCCAAAGCCAAACTCCCGGTCAATCCAAAAAGAAGCACAATGGCCAGAAGCACAAACCCAGAAGCCACTGCAGAAAGCATGAGGTATTTGAAAGAGGCTTCCAATTCATCGTGACCCAATCCATAGGCGACCAGGCCGTACGAAGCAATGGCCGAGAGTTCCAAGAAAAGGAAAATTCCAAAAATATCAGGAGAAAGCAAAAGGCCGTTCATGCCTGCAATCATCATCAAGAAAAGCGCATAATAAGGGACCTTTTCCCCATAGTGTTTCATGTAATCAATAGAAAAAAGCGTCACGCACAATGCCACCGAAGACACAGTAAAAAGCATCAAATGGCTGAACCCATCTAAAACCAATACAATGGCCAAAGGCTCGCCAAGCCACTCCAATCGTTGGACAATGCCTCCCGCTTGGGAAAGTTCTTTCCCAATCCAGAGCGTATATCCCAAAAGGAAAACCAGAGTGAGATTCCCCAAAAGATCGGGCAAAACCCGTTTGGAGATTTTACCCAAAAGGGGCAAAATGCTTGCTACGGCCAATGGAATTGCAATGAAAAGGAAAAGCAAATTCCCTCCTATCGAATGAATTGAAAAACCCAAACCAAAATCAACAGGCCTCCAATGCACCAGGCCAAATAATTGGCATAATGTCCGTTATGTGCTTTTTGCAAAACCGAAGTCGCTCTTTTCCCTGTCCAAGTGACCACCTGTTCGTAAAGAAAATCAATGGGCCGATCAATGACCACAAAAACAATCTTTGAGAGAAATCTTAACAACCGAACGCCTTGCTCGTACAAATCGAAAAATCTTGCCTCAGACCATTGGTACAAAGTCCGAAGGAGAGGAAGTCCATGAATCACTTCAGAAGCCAAATACGCCTTTTCTCCTGCCCTTTTCCACCCATAGAAATGGATGGCCAGGGCCAAAACCAAGCAGAGAATCGAAATGCCTGCCACAGGATTGAATAAATCCAATGCATGAGAAGTAAAATCGAGATGTTCAGAAAGTTCTGCATGTCCCTCAAAAAGTGGTTGAATAAAATACATCAAAGGCAATCGATTGTATACCCCAAAAAGGAGGCAAAGGCCAGCCAAAATGAGAATGGGAAGGACAATCGGCGTTTCGCTTTCCTTCACATTTTCTTTCACTGCAGGACCTTGATGACCCCAAAAAACCGAATGGCCTGCTTTTAAGAACGAGGCAAACGTAAAAATGGCACCCACCCATGCAGCAATGGCAAAAATGGGATACCCGGTTTCCAAAGCCCCGTGAAAAACCATTTCCTTGGAAACAAACCCATTGAGAGGCCAAACGCCAGAAATGGCCAAGGCGCACACAGAAAATCCCAATGCAGTCCAAGGCATACTCTTTCTCAAACCGCCCAGTTTTGAAAGTTCTGTGGTGCCAATTCGATGTTCCACAGAACCCGCGCTGAGAAAGAGCCCGCATTTGTACATGGCATGATTGATCATGTGGAAAATTCCACCCGCAATACCAACGGGAATGCCTGTGCCCACACCCAACACCATGTACCCAACCTGGCTCACTGCATGAAAGGAAAGGAGTTTTTTAAAATCTTTTTGAATGAGCGCCATGAACACTGCCAACACAATGGTCAAGGCCCCAATGGTCATAAGGACAATGGAAAGCACACTCCGGGCAGAAATGTGAAAAAAATCCATGGTGATTCGGGCCAAAAGATAAATGCCCAAAAGCTTTTCAAAGGACGCAGGCAAAAACGCCATCACACTGACTGGCGCATCAATGGCCGCATCTGGAATCCAGGTGTGAAAAGGCATGGCCCCTGCTTTTCCAATGGCCCCAATCATCATCAAAATAAAACTCAAAAGTCCCAATCCCACAGGTTCAAGCGACACATCGGACATGCGCAATGTGCCTGTCGTCGCCCAGAGTAAACCAATGCCCATGATCATGCAAAAATCGCAAAACCCGCTGATGACAAAACTCTTTACTGCGGTCCGATGGCTGTTCTCCTTTGCTCCAATGGTAATCAAACCGTAGAGCGTCAAAAGAAGCCCTTCCCAGAAAAAGACCAGAATCAAAAAATTATTGGCAAGCGCAGAACCGTTGGCAAAAGCACTGGTGAGAAAAACATACGTATAGTACTCCCGAATCCGAGCATGACCTGCCATTTTCACCACAGAATAAAGCACAATGAGAAAGAGAAAACCAGAAAGTCCTAACAAAATAAATCGGCTGAATGCGTACAATCGGAACTCAAAATCCATTCCAGAACCGAGCCAAGGGAAGAAAAGACTCGCCTCTTTCAATGCAAACAAACGGAAGGCCAAATAGAGAACACCGCCTGCACCGAGAAGAGAAATTCCTTCTCGGATTCTCCCTGTGGATCTGGGAAGACAAAGATTGAAAAGCGCCAGAACCACTGGCAACAAGACTGGCAAAAGCAAAATGTTGGAATTCATTTCACCCATCGAATCATTTCCATTGTTGCAATATCGGTTAATTGAATTGGATAACGCACACAAAAACCTGCAATCAACGAAAGAATGGCCAAAACCACGACCACACCGACCATGGAGCGTGTTTTTTCAGGCACTGCCACTTTGAGTTCACCCAAAAATACCTTTTCAAATAATCGGAAAAGATAAATCATGGTCAATACCGCCACAAAAAGTGCCATTCCAGCCACCCCAAACGCCTTCGATTGAATGGCTCCCATAATAACCATCCACTTGGAAAAAAATCCACCAAAAGGCGGAATGCCAATCACAGAAAATGCACAGAAAAGAAAACTCACGGCCGTGACCGGCATGGTCTTGAATAATCCTCCCAATTCTCGAATGTCTCTTTTATGGGTATTGTGCTCCACAATCCCCGCACACAAGAAAAGGCCTGCCTTGGCCAATCCGTGCATAAAAATAAAGAGAAGCGCACCCGAAATGCCTATCGGATGCATCACACTCAAACCCAAAAAAATGTAACCAATTTGACTCACCGTCGAATACGCAAGAATTCGCTTGAGATCATTTTCCACCATGGCTGCACCGGCAGAAATCAAGCTCGAAAGCACTGCCAGCCAGGGAATGATTTTGGTCCATTCTGGAGGCAACTGGAATCCGTAACAAAAAATGCGGGCATAGGCATACACGCCAATTTTCACCAACACAGCTGCATGGAGCAAAGCAGTCACAGTGGAAGGCGCCACCCCTGCATCGGGAAGCCAGGTGTGCAAAGGGACCGTGGCAGACTTTGAAAACATCCCCATGAGAATGAGAAGGACTGCACTTCCTGGAATGGCAACCCCACGCATGGCAGTGATGTCAAACGTGTGGGTTAATGGATAAATCTGAAGGAAGCCCAAAAGCATGACCACAGCACCAAAAAACGTGACCAAAAACGCCTTATCTGCTTTGACCACATGATGAGGCTCTCGATAAAATCCGATCAAACGCCAACAGGAAATCGCGGAAATTTCCCAAAAAAGATAGAGAAATATTAAATTCCCAGAATACACCAGCCCCATCATGGCACCGATAAACAAAAGCACCATGAGGTAATATTCATTCTGGTGTTCTTCATGATGAATATAACCCAACGAATAAATGACAATGAGCGCCCCAATGGACGAAGAAACGACAGACATCAACACAGAAAGCGCATCCACCACCAAAATAAAATCAAGATTCAGGCCAAGTGGTTTTCGAATGACTGTCTCTCCTCCATTCAGTGCAAAAGGAATGAGAAAAGCGCTAAAGACCGTAGTGGCCAAGGCCAAGATCACAGACCATGTAGATCGCACGCGAGGAGAAATCCAACCTGCAAGAGGAATCGTCAATGCCCCAAGGAGGGGCACAAAAACGACCAGCCAAGGCAAAAATAGGGGGCTTGTGTTCATGCGAATACTCTTGGTTAAATCTCCAGTTAGGAATTAAAAAAAATAAACCTTACAGTAAAAAATCACGCTCTTTTTTTACGTGATATCGATAATTTTCACCCATAAAAAATCCCTGCAAATGGCAGGGATGTTTTGCTTCCACACAAATCACACATACAGGCACAATTTTCAAGCTCACGAAGTTTTTTCCTTTTCTTACCTAAATCCTTATCTAATGATCACTGTTCTTGTTTTTAAAAGCGGGATCGACGGGGCTCGAACCCGCAACCTCCGGCGTGACAGGCCGGCGCTCTAACCAATTGAACTACGATCCCAAGAACAGCGAAAAACAAATTTAAAATTTTTTTGGATAAAGTCAATACTTTTTTTGTGGGCGATACTGGACTCGAACCAGTGACCTCTTGCTTGTAAGGCAAGCGCTCTGAACCATCTGAGCTAATCGCCCTCTGATGGAGTTTAACTCTTTTCCTTTTTTCGATACAAAATCGCCAAAGGAAAAAGCACGCAATATCCAATGACCAAAAGAATGGGCGCCAGTGTGAGCGACATAAAACTATTCCAAGGACCCCGGCTTAAGGCAAAATATCCCAAAATTAAAAACAGAACGGCAAGGCCAAACAAAACACCATTGGTCTTTGTATAAGGGAATGCCCCTCCTTTGGTTTTTTGTTTCTGAATATCCATCCGAGTCTCTCCTTTTCGACAAAAATCAATTTAACGAAAAGTTTTTAGGTTGTCAAGGTAAGAGAAATAGAAAGGCAAAAATTTGAAACAACGGACCCATGGAATTTGATTGAGACAATGAAAATGCAAAAAAAGAAGTAATAAAAAAACCGCTACTCCCGCTTCAATAGGACTTCTCCCAATGTGGAAGAAATGAGAAAAAAAGAATGGTGGGGCTGTGTTTCGTAATCGTCTGAATAATAACTACTGCCTTTTTTATGAAAACCGGAACCCATTTCTTTGTGCGTCATGGGACTCCAGCCTAAAAATTTGACCCGTACTCCAATGGAATCCGGGAAAAGCACAGAGAGCTGACCCAACTGGGAATCGATTTTCACCCGGCTTTCCGGTTCCATTTGTCCTCGAAAATCCAAATCGCTTTGACCGATTCCATTCTTGATCCAACTCTTTCGAGACCGGGCATTTCCCAAATGGTGTAAAGAAAGCGAACCTACTTTATTTTTTATTTCCAATCTCTCCATGACCATTTGATTGGGAGTAGCAAATTCCATGTCCAGTTCGCCGACCCATTGCGAAAATTTCACTTCTTTCAGACGCAAACCACCCAAGTCCAATCGGGAGTTTCCTACTTTCAGCTTTCCTTCCAGAGAAAGCTCCACATCTCGAGGCAATCCAATTCTCACCTGAATCGAATCTTTGCACTTGTCTCTCCAGAATTTATCGACATTGGTCAGTTCAAGATAAAATTGATTCTGTTTAGGGAGAAATTCAAGGTCCAACTCGCACACATCCTCGTTGTAAACGACCCATACCGTCAGTGTTTTTTCGATCGGACTTTTTTCGATTATCACTTCTCCCACAGACACTTCCACAAGCACCTCAAGGGGTTTATTTGAAGAAATAGGAAATTCTTCTTTGCGGGTTCGTAATGGATGCCGGGATTCTGCAAATCCCGAGGCAACCACGATTCCACAAAAAAAGAGCCAAAAAAGACGAAAGCATTTCATTGTATTTCTCCTAAAATGGTCGTTGGATTCTGAAAGAAACCGTATACGGTTTCTTCCCAGTATCTGTGCGCCTTGCCACATCAATGCGAAAACTCTGTTTTCGATCTGAAATGGCAATGCCCACATCGTGATGTATGTGTTTCCAAGTGAGATCGTCAAATCCATTGAAAAAATCTGCCTCTGCATCTGCCCTGGAAACCCACCCTGCATCTGTAAATAAAATCATCTGCCACGGTTCGAATATCCCAAATTCTGTTTTCCCCCATAGGCGATATTCTAATTGGGCCAAAATCATTCGATTTCCACCGGGGGAATTCCAACCCTGGGGGAATGCTTTATACGGATATCCTCGAAGCGTGGAAAACCCTCCAAGATGAAAACTCTTTTGCCAGGGTAAATCTCCATGAGAAGACCCCAGCATCAATCGAAAATCGATGCCTTCTTTTTTGACAAGATGAGAATAATAATATCGAATATCGGCAAGAAAACGATCGTAATTGAAATTTCCGCCCAAATCACCTCCTGCATGTTCGCCTTCGACTTGCACATACCATCCCCTGGGATTCCGCTTGGATCTAGTCCGAGTGTCTAAAATGAGATTCCCCCAGAAGGCCCTGAAAAGACCTTCGTCCATCCCTGGATTTTCCCGAAAGCGCTTTTTCCCACCAAAAAGAGCCCACGTGGTATTTCGGTGGAGAGCTCCCCATTCTTCGGATTGATACCCTCCCACCATTTTGAAATGAGGTCCAATCCATTGACTAATGAATCCGAGCCCTCCTTCTCGAAAATAAAAATCATGAAAATCTTCCTTGAGAAAAAAACTGGCCAATGTATTCTCTTCTTCGGATAGAATCCATAGGTCCGGGGTGTCGATCCGACGGTGATAAGCCCCTCCTACAGAAAATCTGAAATATTCAAAAAATGGCTTTTCCAATCCAATTTGGTACTGAAATTCTTTGGCAGAAACTGCGTAGCCGGCAAATCCAAAGAATGGAGAAGCACTCCATTGAAGCATTCGATATCGATCTTTTTCCAATGCGCCTCCCAAATAAATCCCCTCGACCCGATTGTACCGAAACTCTGGCTCTGAAGAGTGCTCTTTTTCCTCAAATTCTGCTTCCAATGCTTCTTCCTCATCTATGGATGAAAAAGCGTGAAACGAAGGAAAAAGAGGTGACTCTTTTAAACCTGAAAAAAGCCCTATCGGAATCCATAAACACAATCCAATCCAGAAAATGCGAAACTGACTCCTGTGCATATTGCCTCCCATGATGTTTTTCACAAAATGATACGGATTTTAAAAGAAAAAGTTACAAGAATTTTATTTTGCCGAATTTTCAACAGAACGAAATGAAACCATCCATTCCTTCACTCGTTTGAGTTGAACCGGATGGATTTGGCATTTCATACAAACCATTCCATTTTCGTAACGCGTCTCTAGCACGTCGGCCTTGGCATAAACAAATTTCAATGCCTCAGAATTTTCCAAAGGAATGCAAAGTTCGACCTCCATTTGCTCTTGCTTTAAGCAATGGGTAATTCTATCTGTTAAGGACTGTAACCCTATTCCCCGAAGCGCAGAGACAAAAAATGCTTCAGGATACCGCTCACGAAGCGCATAGAACATTTCCCGGTCCTCAAGCCGATCGATTTTGTTGAATACCAAAAGCATTGGCTTTTCTCCAATACCCAACTCTTTGAGGACTTGATGAACCACCTCCATTTGTTCTTCAAAATGGGGATGAGACACATCCACCACGTGAAGCAATAAATCTGCTTCCAACGTTTCTTCCAAGGTACTTCGGAATGAAGCCACGAGATGATGGGGGAGCTTGCGAATAAAACCCACGGTATCAATCAAAAGCACTTTTTCATGTCTTGAAATGGGCAATGCACGGATGGTGGTGTCCAACGTGGCAAAAAGACGATCTTCAACAAACACGTTGGCCTTGGTGAATGCATTGAGCAAGCTGGATTTCCCTGCATTGGTATAACCCACCAGAGCCACTTTTCGAAAATGGCTCCGACGGTCCCGCCTCACTTTGCGCTGTTTGGAAATCTTTTCGAGTTCGCGTTTTAAAACCTCGATGCGTTTGGTAATCAACCGGCGGTCTGTTTCGAGCTGGGTTTCGCCAGGCCCTCGCGTCCCAATGACGCCCTCTTGACGCTCCAAATGGGTCCATTGACGGGTCAATCGGGGGAGGAGATATTCGAGTTGGGCCAATGCCACCTGCATTTGGGCCTCTCGTGTCCGGGCGCGCCGGGCAAAAATATCTAAAATAAGTCCACTTCGATCCACTACCCGCCGTTTGATGACCTTTTCCAAGTTTTTGGCTTGAACAGGGGTTAAATCTTCATCAAATAAAATCACGTCTGCACCCAGTGCTTCTGCTTTTTGGGCAATTTCACGCACCTTTCCAGTCCCAATGAAAAAAGCAGAATTCGGGACACGAATCGTTTGAATTTCTCTTCCCACCACTTCAGCCCCTGCAGTGTCTGCCAAAAGGGCCAATTCGTCCACATGCTCGAGCACTTCCTCACGGCGCATGCCATGCATCACCACCCCGACCAAAAAAGCCCGCTCTCGTGTTTGAGAAAGAAGAGACTCCCCCCGAATCATTTTATTCGAATCTCACCTCCGTGTAAAATTTTTGTTTTTTTCTCTCCATTGAGAAAGAAAAGATTCTGCAACCAAAGCACCCAATGCCAAAATGAAAAAAAATTTCCAAAGCGAGGTCCCTAAACGGTACTCTGCAATCGCGCGCTTTGGATCTACCCAGAGGACCCGGGCATTGGGGAAAAATGTGGAAAATGTATCCTGAGAAATCGAACGAAAGTCCGATTCTTTTGGATCCACATTGATCGCCCAGGTGGCAAAAGGCTTGTCGTGTTCATAAAACCGATAGATCCCCGGCCTTTCGGTGGAAAAGAAACGCACCACAGGCCGACCTTCTTGAAACTCTGGAACAAGCGTCTCTTTTTCTCCTGAAGGAAGTGTCACCTCAATGCGGGGCTGTACGACAGAAACAGGAAGCAAAAGCGTGAGAGGATCTCCTACCAAACCAGATCCCGCTTTTTTGTATCGAGCTTGAGAAAGGTAATGAATCGTTCGATAGACCCATGGAGGGAAAAAATTCGTATAGGCCAGATTGGACCAATTTTTTTCTAACCCTGTGCCCAAGACCAAAAGTGCACCTTCTCCATAAGAAAATTCGGCCAAAAGAGGATCTCCATTGGAAAGACGAAAAATGGGCCGAAAAGAATCTCCGTGAAATTCGACAGTCCGGAAAAAATGAGGAGAAGGAATTCGTCTGACTGTGCTCTGAAACACCCCTTGTAGAAATGGATCTTCAAGATCCACATGGCCTAATGTCAGATACATATTAGAGTCCAATGGTTTTAAAGAAAGATGAAGAGAATCTCCCCAGCACGGAAGAAAAAGACCTTGATTGTAAGAGTCCAGCTTCACCGCATCTCCCAACACGAGCCATACACTTTTCCCCTTTTCGAGAAAACGCCGGATGGCTTTGGCTTCTTCAGAAGAAAGGGCATCGTAATTTGAAAGAATGAAAATGTCCGCTTCGTCGAGAAGCGAAAGCCATGGATAAGTCCCTGTGCGAATCTGAATTTGGAAAAGAGAATCTGGACCTTGAGACTCCTCTAATGCCCATCGATAGGGATTGACATCCGAAACGTCATGACCCACCAAAAGGATTCGGATTCGTTCTGGGACAAACCCGCAAAAAAAACGAGTATTGTCGAGCAAAAAGGCGTCCGAATTGGACTCCAACTCGACTTTTCCTTCAAGATATCCTCTTTCCATTAAGGTCAAAGGCATTGTTTCAAAAATCACTTCCTTTGGTTTGATCAAAAGGGTTTTCTGCGCCACGGCACGGCTATTGATAAAAAATCGGATCAGAATTTCTCTCTCTTCTTTATCCCAATTTCGGAGTTTTGCAAACACACGAAGAGAATAGCCACTGGCTCCGGGCAACCACTCCAGTCCCGCATCTTCAATGGCCAAATTGGCCTGGTCTCCTACCACAGGAATGGCGTACAGAATCCCTTTCCATTGTTTTAAACGATTTTCAAAAAGACCTTTTCCATCCGTAGAAAAATCAGTGCGCTGAAAATCACTGATTAAAAAAAGTTCAGGGGAAAAAGCCCCTGCCTTTTCCAGAAAAGAAATCCCTTGCTGGAGAGAATGGAGAACATGGCCTCTTTGGTTGGAGAGCGGACAAGTCTGAATTTCGTGAACAAGCGCTTCTTTTGTCCCTGTGGTTCCGTGTGAAGAGACGCCCATCCTCCAAAAATGGATTTGGGATTTGGAAGAAATTTGCTCCAAAACCTCTTTGGCCCTCTCTTGCGCCTTTTCCCACACCCCTTGTCTCTGCATACTGGCGGAAGCATCCAAAAATACCATGGAATGGCCTGGAGACATGGAGAAAGCCTGCTTACTTGGACCACGCCACACTGGCTGAGCAAAACCCAAGACAAGGAATAGAACCGCCAGGGTTCGGAGAAAAAGAAGAAAAGACCGCTGCAACCGAAAGCGTTTGGCACTTTCTTGTAAAATGCGTTTTAAAAATGCAACACTGGAAAAACGAACCACTTGAAACTTTGGACGGGCAAAAAAGTGGATGAGGAAAGGAAGAGAAACACCAGCCAATCCGTACAAAAATATCCCATTTAAGAAATCAAACATTGCTTTCTACAGATTTTCCTCCTTCAAAAAGTTCAGAGAATACAATTTTCTCAATGAGATCGCACAATAAATGGCCAATGGCAATATGGGATTCCTGAATGAGAGCAGTATCCTGGCTGGGGACTCGAATTACAAGATCAGCCAATTGGGTAAGCTCTGTGTGAAAATCTCCTGTCCATACCACAGTGAGAAGCCCAATGGCCTTGGCCTTTTCAACAGCCCGAACCACGTTTTTTGACCGTCCACTGGTCGAAATGCCAATGAGCATATCCCCAGGCATTCCCAAGGCCTCGACCTGTCGAGCAAAAATTTCCTCAAAGCCACAATCATTTCCCACGGCGAGAAGAATAGAGGTGTCTGTGGTCAGCGCCACCGCAGGCAGGGCTTTCCGTTTTCCTTTTTGAAAACGGCCCACCAATTCCGCAGCAATGTGCTGACTGTCTGCAGCACTGCCTCCATTGCCACAGAGTAAAATCTTTCCCCCTTGTTGAAAGCAAGTGACCGCGTGTTGGACCAATTGCCCAATGCCTTCTGCTTCCTTCTCTGCCAATGCCTGTTTTACACTGGCACTTTGTTGTAACCGTTTACGAATATACGAAATCCAGTTGTTCATGGAGATTTCCTCAAAAAAGAAAACAAAGGTTTTTTGACTTTGACAAATGGAACGGGCTCCTCCATGGAAATTTCTTCCCCGCGAATGGCTTTTCTTGGATTTTCTTTAAAAAGCAAATCCGCCATGGCTTGGCCATATTTTCGATGAACCAGCTGATAGGCCTTGCTAAGATGCATTGCCCGAGCGCGGAATCCGTGACAATCGCTTGCCACAAAATGGACCAAACGATGTTCCAAAAAAGAAAAAGCCATCTTTCGCACATGGCGACCAAAGGCACCGGTAAGACTTCCGGCATTGATTTGAAAAAGCACACCCCGCTGAACAAATTCATAAGCCATCTGGGGCTTTTGGGAAAGCACGAGATTCCGTTCGGGATGGGCCAAAATGGGCTGTAATTTTGCCAGAGAAAGTTCAAACAATCGCTCCGAAGTCCCATGGGGCATTTCTGTCAGGGGCAATTCCAAGAGAATGTATTTTCGGTTCCCTGCCAGCGTGGCCAAAGGAGAAAGAGGATCAAATTGGGCATTGATATGGATTTCTGCACCCAGCCACAATTGAATTGGAATTTTCCAGTCTTCTACCAATTTTTGGAGTTGCTGAAACTTGAATTGAAATTTGGCTTCTAAATCCTCGCTCAATTCGTTCAATACGTGAGAAGTACAGACTGCTTCTTTTATGCCATCTTTCACCCCTGTTTCCAACATCTTCCGAACTTCTTCCCAATCCGAAGGTCCATCGTCCACTTGGGGAAGAAGATGTGCGTGTAAATCAATCACCCTGGTTATCCTTTCTGATGAATGGCATTGACAAACGCACGAATGAGACGAGAATCCTTGCGCATTTCCAACACATTGCCTGTGACAATAAAAGAAGCGCCGGACTCCACTTTTTGCATGGCTTCTTTCGGAGTCCGAATCCCCCCACCCACAATCAGGGGAATTTCCACGATTTTACTCACTTCCTGAATCATGGCCTCAGGCACAGATTCCTTTGCCCCACTGCCTGCTTCAAGATAGACAAATTTCATCCCAAGATATTCTGCAGCCAAAGCGTGCGCCACTGCAATTTCCGGCTTGTTTCTTGGAAGAGGTTGGGTCCCGCTCATGAATTGGGCCGAAGTCACACAGCCGGATTCAACAAGAAGATAAGCAGTGGGAATCGCCTCCAATTGGAGGGCTTTTACAAGAGGGGCACTTAACACTTGCTCTCCAATGAGATATTGAGGATTCCGACCACTGAGTAAACTCATGAAAAAAATCGCATCTGCGTGACTCGAAAGTTGCCTCCCATTCCCAGGGAAAAGAATCACTGGAATGTGCACTGCGCTTTTGATCGCGGCCACAGCCCGATCAAAATGATCATTAAGCACCAAACTCCCGCCCACAAGCAACGCATCCACCCCTTCTGCTTCGCAAATTCTTGCCAATTTTGCCAGTTCTTCCGGAGATTGTTTGTCCGGATCCAATAGCACCAAATATCCTGCCCCTCGATTTTTGCGCACTTCCAGCAAATGTTGATACACTTTCATAAAAGCTCCGTCAAACTAAGGATGGATCCATTCCTTGACCACTTCCACCACCTTTCCCAGAGCCTCATCCAATCGAGAAGGATCTTTCCCCCCAGCAAGGGCAAGATGGGGTTTTCCTCCTCCAGTGCCTCCCAAAAAAGAGGCGACTTTTTTGACAATCTCTCCGGCTTTAAGCCCTTGATTCTTAATTAGATCATCTGTTACGACGGCCACCATGGAAACTTTTCCGTTAATGACCGTAGCCATGACACCCACTCCGGATTTTAATTTTTCACGCAGACGGTCGCCCAAAACCCGTAATTCGTCCACATCCGATGCCTCCACTTTTGCAGAGACAATCTTCACTCCCTTAATGGAAACTGCTTTGGCAATCCATTCTTCCATTTGGGAAGTGTGAGAACCCGCCAAAGCCTTTTTTAACCTTTTTTCCAATGCCTTGTTTTCCTCTTGTAATTTTTTCACTCTGGCCACCAGTTCTTCTTCAGGGCATTGGAGAAGCGTGGTCAATTCTCGAATCCATTGTTTTTCAGTTTGAAGAAGACGTTCTGCAGACACTCCCGTGACTGCTTCAATTCGACGCACTCCTGCAGAAATTCCTTCTTCACGCACAATGCGAAAATATCCAATTTCTCCTGTAGCATCGAGATGGGTACCTCCGCAAAGCTCCATGGAATAATCGTCAATTTTGATGACCCGAACTTTTTCTCCGTATTTTTCTCCGAATAAAGCGATTGCACCCATGGCCTTGGCCTGATCGAGTGTGCTCCAAAATTTTTCTACCCGATGATTGCACCGGATGTGTTCGTTGACCCGATTTTCGATTCGATCGATTTGTTCAGGAGTTAAAGGCTCAAAATGGGTAAAATCAAAACGGAGCCGATCCGGAGCGACCAAAGAGCCTGCCTGTTGGACATGATTCCCCAACACTTCTCGGAGGGCCTTGTGAAGCAAATGGGTCGTGGTATGATTTCGCGCAGTAGAAAGCCGAAGTGCATTGTCCACCACTGCTTGTACCTCAGGGTGGGCAATCTCGTGGCCTTCCAGAAAAACCCCTTGATGAATAATGGTATCCCCTTGTTTTTGCGTATCTTCGATGTGAATGCGGAATCCTTGACCGAGAATTTCTCCTTTGTCTCCGACCTGGCCTCCGGATTCTGGATAAAACGGAGTTCGATCGAGCACGAGAAAAATCGTCTCCCCTTCTTTTCGCATTCGCCGAATTACGGCTTCGCAGGAAAGCGTATCGTATCCAATAAAATTGGAATGGTCCCCCTCAGTGAGGATTTGCCATGAACCTTGCTGAAATGAAAACACCTGGCTTTCTCTGGCCCTTTCTCTCTGGGCTTCCATTTCTTTTTCGAATTCATTTAAATCCACTTCCAACCCTCTTTCCCTGGCCATGAGCTGAGTCAAATCAATGGGAAAACCGTAGGTATCATACAACCGAAATGCATCCCTTCCAGAAATGATTTTTTTGCCTTGAGATTCCACCTCTTTTGCAATCGATTCAAAAATTTCAATTCCCCGGTCGAGCACGGTATTAAAACGTTCTTCTTCAGTTTGAATGACAAGTTGGGTATGTGCCACCCGCTCCACGAGTTCAGGATAAGCAGAACCCATCATGTCAATTACGGTAGGCACCAATTGATGCATGAACGGCTCGTGCATGCCAAGGTTCCGGGCGTAACGGCTTGCCCGACGCAGTAAACGCCTGAGCACATACCCTCTTCCTTCATTGGAGGGCATCACACCATCGGTAATGGCAAACACCAAGGTCCGGATATGATCTGCAATCACGCGAAAAGCAGGAAGTTTTTCCGGATCTTCTATGGAAGCACCGGTCAATTCAGAGATTTTTTCCAAAATGGGCCAAAAAAGATCAGTTTCGTAATTGGACTTTTTCCCTTGGAGAAAAGCCACAGCCCTTTCCAGTCCCAACCCCGTATCCACGTGTTTTTGAGAAAGCGGATGAAGCGTTCCTTTTTCATCCCGATGAAACTGAATGAAAACCAAATTCCAGAGCTCAATAAACCGGGCACATCCTCCATTGACTTGGCACACATGACCCGGCACATGGGACTGATCACAAAAATCTTGTCCCCGATCGATGTGAATTTCAGAGCAAGGCCCACACGGCCCGGTTTCTCCCATTTCCCAAAAGTTTTCTTTTTCTCCAAATCGAAGTACTCGACCTTTTTCGATCTCGGTCACACGATACCACAGTGCTTCTGCCTCGTCGTCCTCCTGAAATACCGTGGCCCAAAGTCTCGATTTGGGAATTTCCCAGACTTGAGTCACCAATTCCCAGGCCCATCGAATGGCTTCTTCTTTGTAATAATCCCCAAAGGACCAATTTCCCAACATCTCGAAAAAAGTATGATGATACGTATCATGGCCCACAGATTCCAGATCATTGTGTTTTCCAGAAACCCGAATGCATTTTTGAGAATTCACGGCCCGTTTGTAAGGACGTGTCCCTGTGCCCAGAAATACATCTTTAAACTGATTCATGCCTGCATTGGTGAAAAGAAGCGTGGGATCGTCCCAGGGAACCACAGGTGCACTGGGCACAATGGTATGACCCCGTTCTGCAAAAAAATGAATAAACGATTGTCGAATTTCACTGGCTTTCATTTTTCAACTTTCTATTTCCTCTTGATCTTGAAATGCCAAAATCTCATGAAGCACGTTTTGGATGACTTCCCAATCAAATCCCCGTCGAAAAAGAAAATCCGTGATTTTCTTTTTGTTTCCAGGGTCTTTTGTTTTCCATTTTTTTAGAACCAATTGTCGAGCCACCTCTTCTTCAGACTCTGGCCCATACGCAGATTCCACAATGCGTTCTGCCTCTTCTTCGGAAATCCCTTTGCTCTTGAGTTCCCAGATGAGCAACCTTTTGGCGCAAGGCCGTTGTTGTAGCCGAGAACGTACGTAAGAAAAAGCAAACGCCTCATCATTGAGTAAACCCACCCGGACCAAATCTGCAATCACTTGACGGATGGTCCATTCTGAAAAATCCTTGGCCAAAAGCTTTTCCCAGAGTTGTTTTACGGAGAGCGCATGATGCGATAAGTACTGCAATGCTTTGGCCTTGGCCCTTGCTTTCTCTTCTGCCAACAACACTTCGTTGATAAAAGATTCTGTGAGTTCATCACCTTCGTGAATCGGATATTTAAAAAAAACTTCTTCACTCAATGCAAAAGCAAACGCGTGGTCCAAATACACATTGATTCGATCTGGCCGACGGGTTTGACGTTCCAGCTGGGTCACACAAAACCGGATTTCTTCCTTTTGTCCTTCCATGAGTTGAATTCCAGAAGCGAATGAAAAACCCTATGGAGATTTTACTTCTTCAATGGGAAGACCCAATTTCTCCCGGACTGCTTTTTCAATTTTTTCGTAAAGATCCCTATTTTCCGGTTGCATCAAAAACTTCTTGACATTTTCTCGGCCCTGACCAATCCGTTCAGAGCCGTACGAATACCAGGTTCCGCTTTTTTCCAGAATGCCCAATTCTGCACCCAAATCAATCAATTCACCGACTTTACAGATTCCTTGTCCGTAAATAATGTCAAATTCCACTTCTTTGAACGGAGGTGCAACTTTGTTTTTCACCACTTTCACTTTGGTTCGACTTCCAATAATATCCGCACCTTCTTTAATCGGATTGGTTTTCCGAATGTCCAAACGGACTGAAGCATAAAATTTGAGAGCCCTTCCCCCGGTGGTGGTTTCTGGATTTCCGTATACAATACCGATTTTCTCTCGAATCTGATTGATAAAAATCACACTGGTGTTGGATTTACTGATCGCACCGGTCAATTTCCGCAATGCCTGAGACATGAGTCGGGCCTGAAGACCCATTTGGGCATCTCCCATTTCTCCTTCAATTTCTGCTCTCGGAACCAGAGCGGCCACAGAGTCAATCACCACCACGTCAATGGCTCCACTACGAACCAGAGTCTCGGTAATTTCCAAGGCCTGCTCTCCTGTATCTGGCTGAGACACCAATAGATCCTCTGTATTGACCCCCAGGGCCTTGGCATACGTGGCATCCATGGCATGCTCTGCATCGATAAAAGCAGCAATGCCACCCCGGCGCTGCGCTTCTGCAATGACGTGCAAAGCCAGCGTGGTCTTACCAGAAGCTTCTGGACCAAAAATTTCAATCACCCGCCCCCTCGGCAATCCACCTACACCCAATGCCACATCCAAAGCCAATGATCCGGTTGGAATGACTTCCACTTGGGTGACCCCGGTTCTTTCTCCCAAACGCATCACTGCGCCTTTTCCAAACTGCCGATCGATTTGGCTCAACGCAAGTTCAAGAGCCTTTCGCTTATCTCCACTGGCAAGTTCACTCATGGTTTTTCCTCTGCAATTTGAAAGTTTGTAAACATGTATACATTGCCCCTTGAGGGGTTAATTGACTCTTCATCAAATCCACGCAATGGACAGAAAAAGAGTGAGGTGGAAATCCTTTCTGAAACATGCGCTCCACCACGGTTTGGACTTTGGCTCCTTTGCCGATCCGAGCAATGGTCACATGAGGCGAAAAAGGCCTTGCCTCTTTAGGAAATCCCAAACGATCCAACGCGGCATCCACTTCCTTGGCCATATTGGATAGAACTTCCTTTCCTTCATGAATTCCAATCCAAAGAACGCTTGGCCTTTTTGGATGGGGGAAACATCCAACGCCTCCCACAGTCATGGAAAATGGAGGATATTTTCTTAAAATGATCTCCAACACTTGAGAAATCTCAGAAATGCGAGAAACCTCCACATTGCCGAGAAATTTGAGTGTAATATGGACGCCTTCGGCCCGGACCCATTTCACTGGTCCTCGATTTTCTTGAAGCATTCTTTGAAATTCTCCAATCCGAATACGGAGTTCGTCCGGAAGATTGACTGCAATAAATGTTCTTACCGATTCAGCCATTTTCTCTTACAACATAGTACTTTGTACAAAAAAATCAAGTCCTATTCACAAAAATTCATTTCTCTGGAATGCCCAATACCATTCTCCGCACCAAATCGAGTCCAGCATAACTCGACCGCGTTTTATGCCATACACGATCTCCAAAAAACAAAAACCGCTTGACCACGGTCTGTTTTGCATCTGCATATCCAATGTACACCAAACCCACTGGTTTTTCTCTAGTTCCTCCAGAAGGCCCAGAAATGCCTGTGGTCGAAAGCCCAATGTCGGTCTTGCCTATCCGACGAACACCTTCTGCCATGGCTCTCGCAGTTTCCACACTCACTGCACCGTGCTTTACCAAGATCGCTTCTGGAACCCCTAAAAGCTCCATTTTGGCCTGATTACTGTAGGCCACAAGATCCAATTTGACGTATGCAGAACTTCCCGGTACATTGGTGAGCTTGTCACAAATCAGTCCGCCTGTACAAGACTCTGCAATGCCAATGGTCAAGCGTTTTTGGGCAAGGAGCTTGCCCACCACTTCTTCCAATGTCTCATCTCCTGTTCCGTAAATCCAATGCCCCACTTTCTCAAGGACAAAGGCCTTTGCTTCTGAGAAACGAGCCGAAATTTCAGCGTGGGAAGACCCAAAACAAAGCAAGCGAACCAGAACTCCGCTGGCATCAGGGAAAAATCCGAGTTGAATTTCTGGGAAAAGTTTGGAAAAGCCTGCCAATTTTTGGCCCAGGAGAGATTCGGGAATCCCAAAGGTCCGGAAAATGACCTCGTGCACAGAGAATCGATTTTTTCGACTCAAAAGACGAGGGATGACATGGGCTTTCATCATGGCATCGACTTCAGAAGGGACACCAGGGAGGAAAAAAAATTCTGTATTATTTTTTTTCATGATAAATCCAGAGGCAGAACCTACCGGATTGGGAATGAGTTTTGCCCCTTTGGGAAGAAAAGCCTGTTTTCGATTGCAGGGAGGGAGCTTACGTCCCTGCTTACGAAACCATTTTTCGAGTTTCTCCATGATTTCTGGATGGAATTCTGTTTCACAGCCAAACACTGGGAGCACTGCCTCCACTGTGACATCGTCTTCGGTGGGCCCCAATCCTCCAGTGACAATCACAATCGAAGCCCGAGAACTTGCTTTTTCCAAAGCAGAAACAATCTCGGTTTTGTCATCGCCGACAGAAGAAATCCACTGGACTTTGCACCCAATATGGGTGAGGGCCTTGCCAATCTTTGCCGCATTGGTGTTTACCACAAGGCCTGTCAGAAGCTCATTTCCAATGGAAATAATTTCTGCAATCATAAAATCCAATGAAAAATAATTTGCAAAAAAAGCTGGGTATAAATCCCTGCAATCCCATCGTCGATCATAATACCCCATCCCCCAGGAAGGGTTTGGCTGGAGCGAATCGGCGGAGGTTTCACAATATCCAAAATGCGAAAAATCAAAAAACCCACCCCCCAGACAAAAGGATCAAACCGAAATTGGCCAACGGCAATCCACATGCCCACCATTTCATCCCAATTGACAATGGAAGGATCTTTTTGACCTCCAGATCGACATTCTTCTTTTTCCACTAAGGTACTGGACCATACTCCCAGAAAAAAAAAATCCAACGATTATTCCCCACAATGCAAGAGGGGGACAATCCACCCATTTTTGGAAAATCCAGTACAAAACAAGGGCAACCCCGCTTCCTACGGTTCCCGGGGCCAAAGGGAAATATCCAGTCCCAAACCCTGTCGCAATGATCCGTGCAATGGCCTTCATGAGAGGCTTATCCATCGGAAGGAACAAAAATTCGATAAATGCTCAAGGCCATTTGTTTTAAGCAGGACCAATTTTCAACCAGGTATAATAGACCCGTGAAGACCGTGAGCAATGTAATACAAACGAGCAAGATAAAAATGAAATTCATCTTTTCAACCCACTGCATAAAGCTCCGCCACCAAGCCCCTGTCGTGGACACACTCAACACATGATAGAGATAAATAAAATACAACACCACAATCTGAGCATACGTCTTGACTTTGGCCAACCGATGGGTCACAATGGGTTTTCCTTTGAGAATGGCATAAGAGCGAAATCCCGTAATGAAAAAATCACGGGCCACAATGACCAAGACCATCCAACTCGGCACATAGCCCAATACATTAAAGCTGATGAGAGCAGAAGAAACAAGAATTTTATCTGCCAAAGGATCAAGAAATTCTCCGAGCACACTACTCACCCCATATTTCCGGGCTGTGTATCCATCGTAATAGTCTGTGAGCGAAGCAATTGCAAAGACGAAAAAAGAGGCCCATTTGAAATAGCTATTCTCGATAAACAAAAGGGATACAAAAATCGGCGTTAATAAAATCCGTAAAAGGGTTAGTTGTGTCGGCAGATTCATACCGATTCCTTCGTTATGACCATTGGCTCTATTTTCTTCGAGCCAGTATTTTTACCCCTCCTCCATGGCGACCCGACCTTCAATGGCCTTGGCCACAGTGACGGCATCATTGAACTCCAATGCGCCCCCAAAAGGAATTCCTCGCGCAATCCGGGTCACCTTCACCCCCTTTTCTCGAAGACGCTTGGCCACATGCATCGCGGTCATTTCTCCTTCCAGCGTGGGATTGGTGGCTAAAATCACTTCTTTGATACTGGGATTCATCCGATCCAAGAGTTCTTGAATTCGAATATCCTTTTCCCCAATGCCGTCCAAAGGAGACAATACCCCACCCAATACATGATACACCCCGCGATACGTGCCTGTCCGCTCAATGACCAAGAGGTCCTTTAAATCTTCCACCACGCAAATGGTTTGATGATCTCGATTCGGATCTCGGCAAATTGCGCAAGGGTCTTCCTCGGTGAGATTGTAACAAATCGAACATCGGCCGACTTTGTCCCGCAAGTTTAAAATTGCACGAGAAAGATTTTCCAATTCTTGATGACCTTCTCGGAGAAGATACAACGCAATCCGTTGGGCCGACTTTTCTCCAATGCCAGGAAGCCGAGAAAAAGCCTCGATCAATTCGGACAAAGTTTTTGAAGCGTATTCCAAACGATGCTCCTTAAAAACCAAGCCCAGGAAATTTTAACCCAGGGAAAAGATTTCCCAACATTCCGCCACTGATTTTCTGAAATTCTTCTTTGGCCATTTCTTGAGATTTTTCCAGAGCCTGGTTGGTAGCCGCCACGATCAAATCTTCCAACATTTCCACATCCCCCGATTTCAATATTTCTGGATCTATTTTCACGCCTCGAATTTGTTGTTTTCCATTCACCGTGACCGTAACAATCCCCCCTCCTGCAGAGCCTTCAACAGTCATTTCACCCAGTGCTTCCTGAACCCGAGCCATTTCTTCTTGAATTTTTTGCACTTGTTTGAGCATTTCTGCCATATTGGGTTTAAACATGGTATTTTTCCTCCACTCGATTTCTATGGAATCGGTTCAATATCTTCAAAAGTTTCTTTCAATTTTTTGATAATGTCATTTTGTTCCGCCAAGGAAGAAAACGTCTCTTTTGGTTTGTCCTCTCGAAGGGGCGAAGGAGAAAAATCTCCTTTGATACATCGAAATTTTAATGGACATCCAAATTCCTCTTTTAATGCTTCCAATAAAACGCCTTGAGATCGCGTAATGGCATCAATATGGAATCCATTACACCGGGCAAATCCAATTTCCAACACGCCCTCCACCAGACGGACAGGAATGCCCCCTTCTAAAAAAGAGCCCACGGTAATTTTCTTTTGTTTGACCCGAGCAATCAATTCCGGCCACCGATTTTGAATGGTTTCGAAATCCACAGAGGAAGAAGCAGAAGGAGTTCGCGGAGAAGATTTTGTCTCGAACGAAAGCCCTGGATCTCGGGTGAGAGAAGGACTTTCTACAGAACTTTCATTTTTTTTTAACTGGGCCAATACGTCTTCAATGAGCACAGTCCGATCCAATTTGATCATTTTGAGAATGGCCAATTCCAGAGGAATTCTGGGATTCGAAGCGTTTTTTAATTGATACAAGGCGTCCGTGACAATCCGGATCATGCGCAAGAGATCTTCTTCCTGAAATTCCTTGGCCTTGCGCTGGTATAACTGGCGATAAGAATCGGAAAAATCAAGGACTTCTGGGGTATCAGACACCCGGACCACAAGAAGATTTCGCAAATGCTCGAGCAAACCAGAAAGAAATTCTTCAATGCTGTATCCTGAAGACACGATCTTTTCCACCAAAGTCATTGCCCCTACATTGTCCTTTGCTTGGATAATGTCAGTCAACTCAAAAAAGAGTTGCTGATCAATGAGGCCGAGTGCCCGTACCACTTCTTCTGTGCTGATTTTCCCTTCGCTAAATGAAATCAACTGTTCTAAGAGAGATTCGCTGTCGCGTAAACTGCCATCCGCCTTTCGAGCAATGAGATGAAGGGCGTCTTCTTCAATGGAAATCGATTCTTGCTCACAAATTTTCTTGAGCAAAGCCACCATCTCAGACATTCCAATGCGGTGAAAATCAAATCGCTGGCACCTCGAAACAATGGTGGGAGGCACTTTATGGGGTTCTGTGGTGGCAAATACAAAAACCACATGCTCTGGCGGTTCTTCTAAAGTCTTTAAAAGGGCGTTAAATGCTTCTGGAGTGAGCATGTGCACTTCGTCGATAATATAGATTTTGTATTTCCCCTGAGTAGGCGCATATCGAATGGTTTCTCGAAGATTTCGAATTTCATCAATCCCTCGATTGGAAGCACCATCGATTTCAAACACATCCATGCTCCGTCCATTGGTGATTTCGACGCAATTCTCGCATGCATTACAGGGTCTTGAAGCCAGGGATTCATTTTTGCAATTCAGGGCCTTGGCCAAAATCCGAGCCACGCTGGTTTTTCCCACTCCCCGAGGACCTGTGAACAAATAGGCATGCGCAACGCGGTGATAGAGAATGGCATTTCGAAGCGTGGTGGTTACATGGGATTGCCCCACGACTTCATCCCACAATTGGGGGCGCCATTTTCGTGCCAGTACGAGATAACCCATTTATCACTTCTTTGTTATTTACTCGACTTTGGCAAATTTCATAAGGGTGACCATTTTTTTAAAATTTGCCAAAGTCCTCTTTTAATTAAAAGGCTGTGCACCCCTGCTCGATCCCTCCATTCTCCGATGAACTCATCAGCGGTCAACTCCAGCCAAGCCATCTACGGCACATGATGGGTCTTCCTACCGCTGCTCCCTTCCGGGCCTGACGGGGTTCAGAAGCCTCTCATTGCGTAGAGCTCGGGCTTTCATCATTGATCGCCAATAAATTCCCGGCATGGAAAAGGACCTCACAAAGGGAATTCGACCCTGCTGTAGCGGATTGCAGGTTACAGGGCACCGCTAGTTCCCCGTCTAGCACAGCCTTTTTCACCAGTGGAGCAGAGCGGGATCGAACCGCCGACCTGTACGTTGCGAACGTACCGCTCTCCCAGCTGAGCTACTGCCCCATTGCATTTTGGCGGAGAGGGTGGGATTCGAACCCACGGTAGTTATTCACTACACACGCTTTCCAAGCGTGCTCCTTCAACCACTCGGACACCTCTCCTCTATCGTGGTGAATTATGAATGAAGAATTGAGAATGCTGAATTGGGATTTCTCCTGATAATTTATTTTCCATATTTTTATTCAACATTCATAATTCAACATTCCTCATTCTCAATTCCTCGACCGCGGAGAGGGTGGGATTCGAACCCACGGTCCCGAGATTATCGGGACAACGGTTTTCGAGACCGTCCGATTCAACCGCTCTCGCACCTCTCCGGAAATTTAAAACATTTTTTCGCCTTTGTCTTGCTTTTTCAATTCTCTTAAACTGTGAAAGAACGATTGCATGAGGCCTGCAATTTCTTTTTCCAAAACTCCAGAAACCACGTCCACTTGATGATTTAATCGGGCATCCTGCACCACATTCCGTAAAGAGCCACAAGCCCCTGCTTTTGGATCAAAAGCGCCAAATACCAACCGGGAAATCCGTGCCAACACAATGGCACCTGCACACATGGCACAGGGTTCAAGCGTCGTATAGAGAGTGCATCCATCCAATCGCCAGGAATCGAGCGTATTGGCTGCGGCTGAAATGGCCAAAATTTCTGCATGGGCTGTCGGATCTTGTAATGTCTCAACCTGATTATGCCCCCGACCCACAATGCAATTTTCAAATACCACCACGGCACCCACCGGCACTTCATTTTCAGCCAGTGCCTTTTCCGCTTCTCGAATGGCATGTCGCATCCACAATTCGTGCGAATCAAGCAATTCTGCCCCTTTCGTTTCACGCTTCGTACGCCCGGAGGGACTTGAACCCCCAACCTTCTGATCCGTAGTCAGATGCTCTATCCAATTGAGCTACGGGCGCAAGTAGTAGCGCGTACGGGAATCGAACCCGTGTTGCCGACGTGAGAGGCCGGCGTCCTAGGCCACTAGACGAACGCGCCAAAAAGTGTACGCCCGGAGGGACTTGAACCCCCAGCCCTCTGATCCGAAGTCAGATGCTCTATCCAATTGAGCTACGGGCGCATTTGCTGGGGAGCAGGGACTCGAACCCCGATTCTGCGGTCCAGAGCCGCATGTCCTACCATTGAACGACTCCCCAATTCAGCGTGATAATTTAGAAAGTTTAGAATCAAAAGTCAATTTCTTTTTTTTGTAATACACGAACACTGGCCTTGACCGTAGGATAAAATTTTCTACGCCACCGAACGCTTTGTAAATCATAGATTTCATCGCTAATGAGATCCAATAGAAAAAATTCACGAATATTTTATTCCAGTACAGGAATTTTTTACCCTTGCCCTTGAGTTTCCGTTTTTGTATATTGTGCCCATGTTAAAAATCATTATGAAATTTGGCGGTTCTTCAGTGGCGACTCCGGAACGAATCGCCAATGTGATTGAAATTGTTCAAAAGAAAGCGCAAAAACACCAAAATCGCATTGGCGTCGTGGTCTCTGCTTTTGCTGAGGTAACCAATCAGCTCATCCAATTGAGTCAATGGGCCTCGGACCATCAAGAAAAATATTTGCAACTCTTCGATACCCTGCAGAACCGTCACCTCAATACAGTTAAAGCGCTGATTCGATCTGAACGGCAAAAAGAGGTATTGGCAAAAATTCAAACTCTGTTGGAAGAGCTCAAAGACACGTTGCACGGAGTTTATCTTGTCAAAGAACTTTCTCCTAAAACCAGAGACTTCATCTTGAGCTTTGGGGAAAGACTTTCTGCATTGATCATCAGCGAAGCCATGAAAGAGCAAGGGCTTCCAACGGAATATTGCGATGCCAGAACCCTCATCAAAACCGATGATCAATTTGGAAATGCAAGAGTGTATTGGGACCTCACAGAAAAAAACATTCAGAAATATTGTAAAGATCTCAAAACCATTCCTGTCGTGACGGGATTTATTGGCTCGACTTTAGAAAATGAAACCACCACCTTGGGCCGAGGGGGATCGGATTATACTGCTTCCATATTGGGTGCAGCCCTGCGCGTTTCTGAAATCGAAATCTGGACCGACGTGAACGGCGTGATGACCGCAGATCCTCGAATGGTGAAAAAAGCTTTCCCCATTCCCAGTCTTTCCTATGAGGAAGCCATGGAACTTTCCCATTTTGGGGCCAAAGTCATTTATCCCCCTTCGATTCAACCGGCAATGGAAAAGCGGATCCCGCTTCGAATATTAAATTCATTCCAGCCTGAATTTGAAGGAACACTCATTGGAAAAAAGCTCCCTTCTCCTTATCAGATTCGAGGCATTTCATCGATTCAGGAAGTGGCCTTGGTCCTCGTGGAAGGCGGTGGAATGTTCGGTGCCGTGGGTTTTGCAGGACGGCTTTTTAATGCACTGGCCAAAAATCAAATCAACGTGATCCTTATTTCTCAGGCTTCCTCTGAACATTCTATTTGTTTTGCAGTGGACCCGCATCAAGCCAAACGCACCCAAAAAGTCATCGAAGAAGAATTCAAAACCGAATTCGAAACAAAAAAACTCGAACCTGTCATGATTGATTCTCAAGCCGCGGTGATCGCAGTGGTAGGGGAAAATATGCGGCATACCCCAGGCATTGCGGGAAGGCTCTTTCAGGCATTGGGGAAAAATGGCGTGAATGTCTTGGCCATTGCGCAAGGTTCTTCAGAGCTCAATATTTCCGTGGTCATTTCCCGGCACGATGTGGCCAAGGCATTGAACGTGCTTCACGATGCGTTCTTCCTCTCTGGTACAAAAACAATTCATTTGTTTCTCTTGGGCACAGGACTCATTGGGAGCACTTTGCTCAAACAACTCCATACTCAGTACCCGGTTCTGGTCAAAGAAAATGCATTGGACATTCGACTCATTGGATTGGGAAACATCGATGCCATGGCTTTTGAAACAGAGGGAATCCCATTGGACCAATGGAAAGAGACCTTGCAGTCTGGAGAGCCCATGAATGTCCATGAATTTATCCACAGAATGAAGAAAATGAATTTGCCCAATTCCATATTTGTCGATTGTACTGGGAGTCCAGATGTCGTAAACCATTACGAAGAGATTCTCAATGCCAGTATTTCGATTGTCACGCCGAGCAAAATTGCCAATTCTGGGCCCTATTCTCAATACCAAAGATTGCACAACGCAGCGATTCGACACGGTGTCAAATTTTTATACGAAACCAATGTCGGCGCAGGCCTCCCTGTGATCAATACCCTAAACGACCTTATTGCCAGTGGAGATACTGTGCTCAAAATCGAAGCCGTGCTTTCTGGCACATTGAGCTACATTTTTAATAATTTTGTCAAAGGGAAGTCTTTTTCTGAAATTGTCCGGCAAGCATCTCAAATGGGCCTCACAGAACCAGATCCTCGAGACGACCTCTCTGGTTTGGACGTCGCGCGAAAACTTCTTATTTTAGCCAGAGAAGCAGGCCATGCTTTAGAATTTGACGACATTGCCCTGGAACCCGTGGTCCCAGAGGCCATGCACAAAAAAGGTTCTGTGGAAGATTTTTTCAAAGAATTGAAAAAATACAATTCGGTTTTTGAAAAGCGGTATGAAGAAGCAGAAAGGAAAAATTGTTTATTGCGGTACGTGGCAGTGCTTGAAAATGGAAAAGCAGAAGTCGGACTTCGAGAAATCCCCAAAGAGCATCCCTTTTCTGCCCTCTCTGGAAGTGACAACATGATTGTGTTTACCACAGAAAGGTATCGAGAAAGGCCTTTGGTTGTCAAAGGCCCGGGTGCAGGCGCCGAAGTCACTGCGGCAGGGGTTTTTGCAGACATTTTAAGAATTGCCAATTTTCTATCATGAAACCTTTTGAGAAAAAAATACGCGTGGGCATTTTAGGTGCCACAGGAATGGTCGGCCAGCGCTTTGTGACCTTACTCGAAAACCATCCTTGGTTTACTGTCACTGTGTTGGCTGCGTCTGAGCGATCTGCAGGAAAATCCTATAAAAAAGCCTTGGAAGGTCGATGGAGTCTTGCGCATCCCATTCCTCCTGGCTTCCAAGAATACACTGTGCTCGAAGTGGAAAAGGACATGGATCGCATTGTCAGAGAGGTGGATTGTGTTTTCTCTGCATTGGCCATGGAAAAAAAGAAAGTCATGGAATTGGAAAATCGATATGCAGAAAGGAATATTCCTGTAGTGTCCTGCAATTCTGCCCATCGCTGGACAGAAGACGTGCCCATGCTCATCCCAGAAATCAATCCCCATCATCTTGAATTAATCGAGATTCAAAGAAAAAATCGAGGATGGAAACGAGGATGCATTGCAGTAAAGCCCAATTGTTCCATTCAATCGTTTTTGCCTGTGCTTGAACCGTTACGAAAATTTGGCCTTGAAAAAGTCATTGTTTCGACCTATCAGGCCATTTCAGGTGCAGGGAAAACGTTTGATACCTGGCCAGAAATGGAGGACAATGTCATCCCGTTTATTCCAGGTGAAGAAGAAAAGACCGAAAAAGAGCCTTTCAAAATTTGGGCAGAACTTAAAAACGGAAAATTGATATTTCCAGAAAAACCTGTGATTTCTTCCACATGCATTCGCATTCCTGTGACAGATGGCCACATGGCCTCGGTGAGTGTCCAATTCACACAAAAACCCACCCGCGGGCAAATTGTCGAAGCCATTCAAAATTTCCAAAATCCCTTAAAATCATTGGAGCTACCATCCTCACCCAAAAAGTTTGTGACCTATTTTGAAGCGGAAGATCGTCCGCAAACTGCATTGGATCGAAATCTTGAAAATGGAATGGCTATTGCAGTAGGTCGGCTGAGAGAAGATCCAGTGCTTGATTGGAAATTTGTTGCGCTTTCTCACAATACGATCCGCGGAGCCGCAGGCGGTGCACTGTTGATTGCAGAACTCATGGTGGCAAAAGGATACATTGGCCAACAATGAGCGCCCTAAAATTTCAGCTTCGCGGTAAATGATACCCTCCAGTGATATAAAAATTTGTCTTGACTTTTTAAAATAAGTTTTTTAAAATTTAAAAAATTTTTAAGTAAAAATATTGAGTCGGGCCAATTTTATTGATTTGAGCCTTTTGTGAACTAAATTCTACCGCTTGAAAGAGCCTTAAATAAGGGGGGCCTTGGAAAAAGCGGTGAAAAATTTTCATTCTTCTCCATTGAGTTTTTGGATCAGCTCAAAACCAGCCTCTGCACGAGACATCCCAGTGATCAGACCGAAAAAACTTATGGCTATTGTGGAAATCGTTTTTTATCTTTGGAAGACAAAGACAATCTCAGAACCGTACAAAAGTCTTGGCAAAGATTTCCGATGTCTTGGAGACATCAGAAGTCTAATTTCTCATTAAGAATAATAAACAATAGTAGCCTTTTATGGCGAATATTGGCCATAAAAATGGGCGGGAAGTAGATAGATAATACTATGTTAGCAACATAACAAAAGAGGAATAAATGAAGAAAATCGTATTAATTCCGATTTGCTTAGTATATTTCTGCGCTCCCAACAAAACAACTGTACCAGTCAAACCAACTGCTGAAATGGTTAACTTAGACGATAATTGCAAAATTAGGATTGAACAAATGCTTTATCAGGAATTTAATAAAAAATTTACATATTTTAACTCAATAAAAATATATGGCAATGATACAATTATTGCATTTTATCAAGACCTAGAAAGTAAGAAAATTAAAGACAATTCAATTTGGGTTTATTTAGATAGCCAATGCAATATACTAGGAATGAAAATAGGAACAATTTATCAAAGAAATAAATAGTTGCCACTAACCGGTTGCAGCGGACGGCGCTCCGCGCAGCCGCTGAGCCGTAACGTTAGCCCCAAACGACGGAGGATCCCAATGAGAAGCCTGCTCATTACTTCAATCGGAATCACGCTCTTGCTGGCAATATGCACATTTGACGACTTCCTTTGCCTTCATGATATACGGGCAGATTACGTGAGCAAATCCGTGCTCGCCTATCTCCACATCGAGACAACAGAACCGCTACCTGAGTGGACAGATACTAAACTAGAATGGACATCGATCAGCATCAGTTTTGTAGTGCGATCGATTTTGATATTGGCGAATCTCCTGGTGCTGGTCCTGTTGGTGAAACAATTCCGTGCTACCAGGAGCGCCGCGTTTGGGCAGAAGTGAATTCCACCAAACACGCGGAGGGAGATGTCAGGTGCAGAGAATGCTCTTGAGAGAAGTTGTCGCGGGGATAGACCTGCACAATCAATTTGTCCAGGAGGTGAATATGGAAAGCCGTGACAGTATCTTCCGCGATTCGATTTGGCGCTTATGCCATAACAAGCGGCTGTACACGGCGCCGCGCCAGGAGCAACGGGGTATTGACTTTGTCATTCATAATGTGGGTTGAGGTTTTCACATTCAGCAGTCATTTGTGGCGCAGGTGAGCCGCGATCCGTTATGCGGCTTAAAACAAAGTATAAAACAGGGAAATCTGAAAATGACAATCGCAAGACTTGTGGAGAAACTCGACATCAAATCAAACTTCACCAAGTTGATGGTAGGCTCAATTCTAGTTGCCTTAACGATTTCTCTAAGGATGGTCGGTATATCGAGATTATTTAATTTCTCGATAAGTCCTGCTATTCCTTCAGTATTTGCTGCGATTGGCGCAGCCACGTATGCCGCAAGAATGCGAAAATGAGAGCAAATGCTTGTTTGTTGCTTGATATAGGCGGGCATCAAATTTCTAGCAAGAAGTCGCATAACCAGCGGTTGCAGTCAGCCCCTCAGGCGGGGAGATGCGTGCGCTCTAAAGGAGCTGTATTTCTGGTCCCTGGAGTGAGCCTTGTTAGAGTCGGCGGCTTACCTGCAGCGTTAGGTGTAAGATAGAAATATCACGATTTATTAACCAAGGGAGGAACCCTATGATACGTTTATTGACTGCATTGATGCTTTTTTTCACCTTATTCGCTTCGGCCCATGCCGGAGAAGATGCTTCACAGCAAAATGTGTCAATTACCATTTCCCCCTTTCATCTCTTGAATCCAGAACTTCATCTCACAGGTGAGTTACGATTAACCTCAAAAATAAGCGTCGCTGGGATGGGAGGAGCAGGCAAGATCACCGATGAAGGGAAGAAAAGCGGTATTTGGGAGTTAGGTGGCCAATTCCGTTACTACTTTCTTGGTTCCTTCACCCATGGTATGATGTTGGGCGCAGATGCGGGATATGTTGACGTGAATGCTCAAATTGAAAACCCAACAGAATATCTCGTCGGCGCCCATGCAGGAGGTTTTCTGGGATATAAATTTTCGATGAAAAACGGGTTTACCGTAGAGGTACAAATTGGACCAGTATATGTGTGGGGAGAAAGCGCTGAAACCTCCGAATTGGAGACCCTGCTTCATTTCAATGTGGGCTGGTCGTTCTAGTGACTTTATAATGCGCATATGGAAGTGAGCCTAACCGGTCACGATCGAAAAGCAGGTGTGGGAGAAAGAGCGTAGTACGAATAGGAGAAACATGGGGGATGAGTCACCCGATAAACAAATAAAAAGGAGGTCGTTCGATGAAACTCAAGAAGAACATGGGAACAGTGGATCGCATCGTTCGGCTGGTGATTGCTGCCGTGATAGCCGTCTTGTACTTTACCGGCACTCTTTCCGGGCTGCCCGCTCTCATTCTGGGCATTCTGGCTGTTATCTTTATCATCACCAGCCTTTTGGGCTCCTGCACACTGTACGTGCTATTCGGAATTTCGACCCGGAAGAAATAGTCGCTTAGGACAGGGGAAAACGGCCAGAATAGCGAGGGAGATCTCACTTGATGAGCTAGGGCAGTAGCGCACATGTTCTGGCCCTCCCAACCGATCTACCCAACAAATGTTGGAAAAGACTTCCGATGTCTTGAAGGCATTGGAAGTCTCTCATAAAGCCGACGGGTAATAGAGCGTGAGACGTTTAGTGGCAATATCTGGCAGGAAGATGTAAACGTGCTTATTCGGAAGAATATGGACAATCTCGACAAACTGTTTATCCTTTGGGCATTTTTCTTCCAAATTGTACTTATCGTACACTTTGCAGTACGTAAACCCTTGTTCGAAAGCTATACAACGAAGTTTGGATGGATTGTCTACGCACTATGTATCCCTGCTATTGTAATCAGCATAATTCTCTTCCGTGGCGGAAAAAGCTGGTCGTTCTGGCTGGGCGGATTCCTCTTCGTTGTCTATGCTGCCTTCGGGTACTGGGTTGACTACGTGGCGCAAATTGAATTCCGAAACCCTGTCTATCCGTACTGCTTCCATACGTGCTCTTGTATCTGGCCACGGTCATGTTCTATTGGTGGCCAATTGCGCTTCTGAGCCGATCGCTGTGATTTGTATATGCAGTATTGTTTGTGATTGCGACTGTTTTGAATATAACATCTCACTAAGAGACCTGTGGATCGCCCAACAAAGAGCTGGACTCCAGCCACTTCGCTTGTGCTCGCGGTGTAGGTGAAGTACAGTCTATTCGCGGGGCATACATCATCGTTCGATCAATCCCACATTCGGACCGGACATCAGGACCAGTAGACGAACCTAATCCCCACTTGCTCCTCGATGACACGATTATCGATGGCTAGACGAAAAAGAAATTGCCTCTCGATCGTGGGGTTTTTGATCAACTGCTTGGTTACTGTATCTTGATATCAGTGTTGTAGGGGCTGAGTCCAAATTGGGTAATTTTTATCTTAAAAAGTCAAGAAAAATTTGGTGAATTTTTTGTCAGACGTAGGTACATTGTATCCATCTTTTACGAAATGGTCTAAGATGATTGGAGGAAGATTGAATACCTGTTCCATGCGCTTTGCCTTCGGATGAACCTCATACCTTCCTAGTTACAAAAATTTACATTAGGGGTTTGTCTATTCTTGAATAACGAGGCGGTTCAGCCGCGTTGCGAAGCCCAGCGGCATGAGGGGCAAACGCGTGTTGAGCGAGGGTTTATATGCTAGGAACACCTTTATACTGCCCCTTAGAGATTGGTCACGAGAAAGTTGTAGAGGTTAAGGTTTTATATTGAGAAGGGATAATATAGTATGGACCTGTATATCTTTGGATCTCATTCCTCTTGCAAAAGAAAAAAGGATTAGTTATTTTATTACAAGAATCCATTTAAAACGAATGTCAGGTTAAATTATAGTTGGAACTGAGACGGTTTACTCCACTTCGCAGCGCCAGTGAAACGCTGGCCATGATATAGTATGTTACAAGTTAACACAATAACCGGAAAAAAGGAGCCAGAGTTCCATGACTTCTCATAATCAAAGTAAAATCATAGACACAGGTGAACGCATTGTACCACCTAGGGAAGGGGAAATCAGCATTGTCTTTTCTCGCCACAGATACGCTTACGAATATGTTCAACAGTTTGTCGAAAACAAGACTGTCATTGATGTTGGTTGTGGCATGGGTTATGGCTGCAAAATTCTTGCCAGAAAAGCCAAATCAGTCTACGGAATTGACTATGATAAAGGAACGATTGCCTACTGTAAAAATAATTACAGTTCACCCAATATTACATTTCTTCAAATGGACGCTAATTTTCTTGACTTTGTCAGGCAATTTGATATTGCAGTGGCATTTCAGGTTATTGAACACATGTCTAATCCAACAAAATTTATTCAGCAACTTAAGCGAATTGTGAAACGAAACGGTATGATTTTCATAAGTACTCCGAACGTCAAACAACCGAAAAAAGATAAAGTGAATCCTTTTCACTTCAATGAAATGAATTATACTCAATTTCATAAATTGATAAGTGACAACTTTTCCTCATTCGAAATACTTGGTGTGGCATACGCAAACCCAAATCGAATTAGGACTTTTGTAGGAAAACTCCCCTTTTACAGATGGGGCAAGAAATTAAAAAGAAAAAGTGGTCTTAAAAAGATTGGGGCTCGGATTTTAGACCTGACCAGTTTCAAAATAATTAATTCGAATATTGAAGAGGAATCAGCAGATTTGCTGGCTATATGCCATAACATTTGAATACTATTTGATAAAATATAACACAATAAGATAGTATTACTCCCAGCAGGGTATTTGTTTTTCAAGGTTCTTTCTGATTAAAAATTAGGTACTCACAGATTCCGCTCCAGCTAAACTTGGGAGAAACAACAAAAAGTATCTCTTTAAGTCTCAGATAATTCCCCCTCTTTCGCCTCCATCCCATAAAAAAACTCAAGTGCCTTGAGACCCCGCAAATGTTCGATGTGCGTCTTAAAATAAATGTCAAACATTTTCCGAATCTCTGCTTTTTGTCTCAAATCCGGCTTCACTAGACCCACTTCTTCCCATTTGGCCTTTTGAAGCCAGTAAAGTATTTCCACTGTCTCTCCTTCAATGCGAAGGCCGCCTCGTTTTACACCACAGGAATAACACAACAGCCCCCCATTTTCAGGCTGAAAGAATCCGCCTTCGCTTCCCAAAAATCCTTGGCATTCCAAACACCGTTCCCAAGTGGGTCGGTATCCCATAATTTCAATAAAGTGAGTTTCAAAAAACCAAAAATACGCTTCAAGAAAACCTTTTCCTGTATTCATGGCCCGGAGATACTCCACCAACAGCGTAAAGACCAAAGGCAAAGGCTCTTCCGGTAAAATCGCCTTATCCACCAATTCGGTGGCAGAGAGAGCCAAAGTGGTCCGCATGAAATTGCCTAAAATGTGAATGTGGCCATCCAAGAGATCGGCTTGACTGAGAAGTTGCAATTCCCGGGTCTTTTTTTCATAAAATACAATCCGAAGATGAGAAAGCGTCTCTAGGCATCCTTTAAACGGGCTCTTTGGCGCCAAAGCCCCTTTGGCAATGACTTTGATTTTCCCATAGTCTTTTGTAAAAAGAGAAAGAATCTTGGACGTTTCTCCAAATCGCCAGGTTTTCAGCACCAAGGCTTCTGTTTTTAGAATAGACATACTGACTTCACTGAGAATGCATTTGGCTCCAAATGGTATTGGAAAGAGAAACCAATTCTTGGATCGACAAGGCTTCGGGTCTTTTGGAAAAAATAGACTCCATTTCTTTTAAAAGTGCTTCTTCTTTTATCCATTTCTTCAGCGTATTTCGCAACATTTTCCGTCTCTGTCCAAAAATGGTTTTTAGAAACGTTCTAAAAAAAAGAGGATCCCGCAATGGATATTTTTCTTTTTCGTAAAACTGACCGTAAAGCACACTGGAATCCACCTTCGGCATGGGAGAAAAATGCGTCTTTGAAATTGGAAAAAGAATTTTCACTTCTGTATAAAGCTGAATGAGAATCGAAGGGATCCCGTAGGCTTTTGAGCCGGATGGGCTCACAATGCGTTCTGCCACCTCTTTTTGTACTGTCAACATCCAATCTTTGATTATGGAACGAAATTCCAAAAGTCGAAAAAGAATCGGAGAAGTAATGGCATACGGAATATTGCCAATGATCCGAAGTTTTTTAGGAGAAGAAACCAGTGTAGCGAGATCGAGCTTTAAAAAATCTTCTTGGAATAATTCCAATTTGGGAGAACCAGAAAAACGAGAAGAAAGCAAGGCAATGCATCTCGGATCAATTTCAACGGCAATGATTTTTTCTGCAAGACTGGAAAGCAAATAGTCTGTGAGAATACCTTGTCCAGGTCCAATCTCCAAAATCCAATCTCCAGGTTGAATACGAAATGCAGAGACCATCCGAGAAGCCATGTGAGGATCTTTTAAAAAATGCTGGCTCCATTTGCGGAGAGGTCGGATTTTGGAAGGCTCTAAATTCATTCCAATCCAAATAGTCTTTTTGCGTTCGCGGTGGTGGTCTGTGCCACGGTTTCTGGGGAAATTTGATGAAAGGACGCAATGGCATTTGCAATATAAGATAAAAAGGCAGGTTCATTGCGCTTCCCGCGAAAAGGCACAGGCGTCATGTACGGTGCATCGGTTTCAAGAAGAAGCCGATCCAAAGGCACCATTCGGACCAGATCTTGTTTTTTAAAATTGTGAAACGTCACCACACCGGTAAAAGAAATCAGAAAACCCATTTCAAGAATTTTAGGAATGTCCTCGGCTTTTCCCCCAAAACAATGAAAAACGCCTTTCCACCCGGAAGGAGCCAGGCTCTGAATAAGATCTAACGCATCCGTCATGGCTTCACGCACATGGACAATGACCGGTTTGTCCAATCGACGGGCCAATTCAAGTTGTGCAAGAAAAAAATTTTTTTGAATTTCAGGAGGAGAAAAATGATAATGGTAATCTAAACCGATTTCACCAATGGCCACGACTTTTGAATTTTGACACAGCGCTTCCAGACGGTGGAGCACCTCGAGTGAAGTGTTCGAAGCCTCGTGTGGATGAACCCCCACTGCAGAAAATAGAGAAGGATATTTTGAAGCAAGTGCAACCGAACGGAGACTTGTGGAAAGATCCACGCTTACATCGATGATCCATTGGACTTTTGCTTGAAGGCTTCTTTCGATGACCCCATCCCGGTCTGAATCGTAGACCTCCATATTGAGATGGGCATGGGTGTCGAAAAACGGTCCACTCACTTCACCCGAAGTCCAGGTTGCGCTTCTTTATCCAGCGTGAGAATCGCGTGACCCTTTTCTGTTTCCACGGCCAAAAGCATCCCTTGAGAAGAAATGCCTCGGATCACTGCAGGTTCTAAATTGGCCACCACCACAATGGTTTTTCCGATCAAAGACTCTGGCGAATACGAGGCCCCGATTCCTGCCACAATTTGCCTTTTTTCATTTCCCAGGTCAATTTCGAGTTTTAACAAACGGTCTGTGTTGGGAACCCGTTCTGCAGAAAGAATTCGAGCAGTACGGAGATCCACTTGTTGAAAATTTTGTAATGAAATAGACACGGTTTTCTCCTTTTGGGGATATTTTTTCTCAGAAAGTGTATGAAGTTTTTCAATTTCTCTTTCAATGGTTTCGTCTTCGATTTTTGCAAAAAGAACTTCCGGAGTGCCGAGCAAATGACCTTCTTTCAAAAACACTTCGCCTGCCTCGTCCCATCGAAGAGGACCAGAAAAGTTGAGAATTCGACAAAGCTTTTCACTGGCAAATGGGATGAAGGGTTCCATGAGCACGGAAAGGGCCTTGGCAATTTGAATGCAAACATAAAGCGTGGTGCGACATTGTTCCGGATTTGTATTTCGGGTTTCCCACGGCGCCATATCGTTAAAATATTTGTTTGCAGAACGGCAAAGATCCATAAATGCCTTGGTGGCCTCTCGGACTTCGAATTGCTCTAAAAAATCCCCAATGGTTTTCGGTGCAAAACGAAGCGTTTCCACCATGGCAGAGTCCATTGCAGTGAATTTCCCAGGAGAAGGAACCCGTCCCTCATAATACCGATGGATAAAAGTGACAGTACGATGAATAAAATTCCCAAGAATATCCGCCAATTCGTCATTGTTCCGACTTTGAAATTGTTTCCAAGAAAAATCCGTATCTTTGGTTTCAGGGGCATTGGCTGCAAGCGTATACCGCAAGGGATCCGGTGGGAAAGAATCCAGATAGTCATCCACCCAGATGGCATAATTTTCACTGGTTGAAATTTTTCTTCCTTCAATGGTGAGATATTCATTGGCAGGAATTGCATCGGGAAGAACATATCCTCCCACCCGCATGAGAATCATGGGGAAAAGAATCGCGTGAAACACAATATTGTCTTTGCCAATAAAATGGACAAGCTTGGTGTCTGGATCCTGCCAATACAATTTCCAACGTTCAGGATCTCCCATGCGTTGGGCCCATTCAATGGTGGAAGAAATATATCCAATGGGCGCGTCAAACCAGACATAGAGCACTTTGCCTTCGGTCCCTTTTAGCGGGACAGGCACCCCCCAATGGAGATCTCTTGTAATAGGCCGATCCCCAAGACCTTCCTTATACCAGCCCATACAATAATTTTTCACATTCTCTTTCCAGGATTTGCTTTCGAACCATTGTTTCCACTGTTCGGCAAAACGGCCCATGGGAAAATACCAATGCTTGGTTTCGCGAAGCTCGGGCATAGAACCATCGATTTTGGAACGCGGGGAAATCAATTCTTTGGGTTCAAGCCATTTTCCGCAACGATCACATTGGTCTCCTCTTGCCCGGTCGAATCCACAGTAAGGACAGGTTCCTTCTACATAACGGTCAGGCAAAAACCGCTTGGATTTGGGGCTGTAAAATTGCTCTGAAACTTTTTCGACCAAATCATTTTTTTCATAAAGAATCCGGAAAAATTCCTGCGCCACCTGGTGGTGGAGCGGTAAAGAAGTTCGAGAATAATTGTCATAAGAAATGCCCAATCGTTCAAAGCTCTTTTTGTTCATGGCATGATACCGATCCACCACCTGCTGAGGCGTAATTCCTTCTTGGTCTGCAGTGACAGTAATGGGCACGCCGTGTTCGTCTGAACCCCCAATATAGACCACATCCCGGCCCTTGAGCCGTTGATACCGCACATAAATGTCTGCAGGAAGATATGCACCTGCAATATGACCTAAATGTAAAGGTCCATTGGCATAAGGCAATGCACTGGTCACCAAAATCCGTTTATACTGCATCGGGCTCTCCGTTCTTCCACTTTTTTTCTACTTCAGCCTCGTGTAACATGCGATTCAGGTCATCCAATGACACCTTTTCCTCTTTTCCGCTTTCGGTTTGAAGAATCGCCTGTTCTTCAAACACATCGATTTTCTTTAAAGTGAATTTTCCTCGAGGTGTCGGAATGACCGTGCCAGGTTCAGGAAATTTTTTGGCCACTTCTGCATAGAGTTCTCGCTCGTAAAGTAAGCAACACATGAGCCTTCCACAAATTCCAGAAAGTTTGGTAGGATTTAAAGAAAGACCCTGCTCTTTGGCAAATTGGGTGACCACGGGCTCAAATTCTCTCAAAAATGCCTCACAGCAAAGCCTTCGACCGCATAGTCCCAACCCTCCAATTCGCTTGGCCTCGTCTCTCACCCCAATCTGTCGAAGCTCAATCCGGGTATGATACCGACTCGCCAGATCTCGAACAAGCGCCCTGAAATCCACCCGTTTTTCTGCAGTGAAATAAAATGTGATTTTTTTTCGATCAAATTGATATTCCACATCCACCAATTTCATGTTGAGGCCATGCTCTTCGATACGACGAAGGCAATCAAAAAAGGCCTCCCGTTCGAGTTTTTGATTTTCCTCGTACTGGGCCAAGTCCTGTTTCGAAGGCTTTCTCAGAATCAACGGATATTCTTTGTCTCCTGCCCGTTGATCCACCAAGGCGCCAATGTTCACCACCCGGCCCAAATCACATCCATTTTCTGCTTGAACGATTACCAGATCCCCAATGGTAAAAGGAAATTCTTGGGGATTCGAATAAAATGCCCTTCGACCGCCTTTAAATTCGACTTCTAATATTTTTGACATAATGCACTACCGAATCAGTTTTTCTGTTAAAGAAAAAATGACCAAAGGAAGGTACACATTTTTTTGCATCAAATCAATAGCCCGAAATACATTGCGCATCCCCTGCTCTGGATCAAGCCGGGGATACCGCTCGTGGAGCTTTTGCAGGATTTCCACCCAATCGGCTTCGATGATCCGTTCTGGGAATCCCAATCGGAAAAAATACATGTCCCGGAAAAGCACTGCCAAAATATCCAACACATGTTGAAGTTCGCTTTTTTCAAATTCTTTCCAGAACTTCTCCAAGCCATCCAATTGTTTATGAATATCCGATTCCACCAACGCTTCCAAAAGCCCAAGCGCATTTTCTCGCTTTTTTTCAAACGCGGTATCGCTTAAACGCAAGGCCTGGGAAAGACTCCCCCCGGAAATCTTGGCAAAAAATTGGGCCTTTTCTGGAGAAATCCCCCATCGCTGGGTCAACGCTTGGATCATTTCATTTTCAGGAATCATATCGAAAGGCACTTTCTGGCATCGAGACACAATGGTCGGAAGAATTTGATTGGGGACTTCTGTGGTGAGGAAAAACACGGTGTTTTCCGGTGGCTCTTCGAGAAGTTTGAGAAGGCTATTCATCGCAGGCACTGTCATGCGATCTGCTTGACAAATGACAAACACCCGGCATCCGGATTCAGAAAGCACAAGCCGAGTCTCCCCTTTGATTCCCCGGATTTCATCAATGCCAATGGCAGGAAGGCCACTCAGTTCAGGTGCAAAAGAAATGGCCCGATACGGATTTTCCATGAGCGCCAGTTTTCTCTCTCGAATAATTTCCAAATATTTTTCCTCTTTCATGGACTTGGGCCTCGAAGGCACAGGAAGAATCAAATGAAATGCAGGATGTTCTAAACGGAGAATCCGAATACAGGAAGGGCAAGTCCCACACCCCCCAAACACATTGTGGGAACAATTGAGCCCCATGCCCATGGCAATGGCCATGGCGGATTTCCCCACGCCAGAGGGGCCAAAAAACAAATACGCATGGGCCAACCTGGCCTTGGTCAATGATTGCACAAACACTTTTTTGACCCGATCTTGACCAATCACTTGTGGAAAAGAAGCCGCGCTCATTTTAACCAAAGCTCTGGATTATAATGGTTTTGGCCTTTCCAGATCTCAAAATGAAGGGTGGAACCGTACAATCCTTCCCCATCTCCCAATCGGCCAATTTCTTGCCCCCGTACGACTTTTTCCCCGGGTTGGACACTCGTCATGGCCAAATGGCCGTACACCGCATAAAAATTGTTATGATCAATCAGCACAAGATTGCCCATGCCTCTTTGCCAGGTGACCCACATCACCTGTCCATCTTCTACCGCGCGCACGCTTTCATTGGATTGGCCTTGAATCTCAATCCCTAAATTTTCTGACCATGTTTTTAATTGAGGATCTTTGTATCTCCCGTATCGAGACACAATTCTCCCCTGAACTGGCCAATCGAGTTTTCCTTTGAATTTTGGAGAAACGGCTTTTTTCTCTTCTTTGGAGATCCGCTCGGATCGCATTTTTTGAGCCTCTCTCCGTTTTTGTTCTTCCAATCGCTTCTGTTCTTCTTCCATCGCAATCCTGCGTTGAATGGCTTCATACGCAGATTCCCTCTGTTTGAGTAACTCGGAAAGCGATTCCTTTTTCTTTCTTACTGCATTGAGCATTTCTTTTTGAGAGGATTTGTTCTTTGCCAATCGTTGAGATTCTTGTTGTGCCTCTTGAAAGAGTCTCTGTTTTTCTTGGAGTTCTTTTTCATAGAGAAGCTTTTTTTCGTTGACTTCTTTTCTTTTTTCTTCCAGTGTCCTCAGGTTTCTCCGATAAGTGTCCAAAATCACTTTTTGATATTTGAGCCACACCAGCATTTGATTCAAAGAAGAAAAGGAAGCCAGCACTTCCCATTCTGCCAATTTCCGCTTTTTGTACATGGCAACCATCCTTCTGGCCACCTGCTCTTTGACTTTCTGATAACTCTGAAGTGTTTCTTCCAACTGGGCCTGTGCGGATTGAATGGCTTTTTCCTTTTCCTGAAGTTGACCTGTCAATTGGGCAAGCAATTGTCGTTGAAGCCCAATCTGCCGTTCCAGAATCTCAAGTTGATGCAACACACTGACTTCCCTGGCTTCCTCTGCCTGCAATTCTTTCTCAACCTGTTGGATCTCTCTTCGCACAGTTTCGAGATCGGTTTTGGGTTGGCCATAGAGAGGACTTCCCAAAATCCACAAAAGACCAAGAGAAAGGGAAAATAGAAATTGAATCCGCTTGTGCAAAATCACGCTGACATAGGCCTTGATGATTTCGGCTGGAAGAAACAAAATGCATCCCGACCAAAATGCGTACCCCATGGAAATCGATTTTCCCGAAAATGTACGAAGTGCAAAATACAAATAAAAAGATCCCAACACGAGAATGCCCAACACTGCAGGAAGATGCGCTAAAAATAATTTGTGTTTGGATTCTGAAAAAACTTTTTCAATACACCACCCTGTAACCCATGCCCCTATAGGAAATGCCAAAAGATAGCCGAAAGTCGGAGAAAATACATATCCGACTCCTCCTCCAGACGTAAATACAGGAACACCTGCCAAACCCATTCCCAAAAATAGGATTTGTGCAAAAAAGCCCTTTTTCTTTCCCAAAAGGCTCCCTGAAAGATACACACCCAGGGTCTGCAATGTAAACGGCACAGGGTAAAAAGGAATACGAACAAAACCCATGACACTGGTCAAGCCTGCAAACAGGGCAATATGGACAAAATTTCGAATTTGTTTTTCCATTCTCCGAGTCCTTGGAAAAATAGTTTAAAAAATATTTTGGGAAAAATCAAACTATTTTCTAATTTAATTTTATGGGATGGGGCGTTTTATTTTAAATAAATCATGCGCTTCCCAGCGGTGCAAAAGACTTGACAAGTCCATTTTTGATTTGTATATTTGACAAACTTTTCTCCCATCTTATAAATGACTGTGCGTGGAGGGTGTCAATGTGGAATGAAAAGCTTCGTATTATGTTCTTCTCAAAAGGAACTGCTCTTAAACAACTCAGTTTGACGTCAAAAGAATTTTATATTTATTCCACATTGACTTTTCTTTTTTTGGTTGTTTTCATTGCCATAGGACTCCAAGGAATCACTCATCTTTTTCATAATTATCGGATTTCTGCATTGGAAAAAGAAAAAAAACAACTTCAGAAAGATCTCCTGGTTTGTAAAGAAAAAATTGCATGGCTCAACGAACGCTTAACCGAAGTAGAAAAGATGGGAGATGAACTTCGAAATGTGGCAGGACTTCCTTCGGTGGACGAAGATACCCGTCAACTTGGGGTGGGTGGATCTTTTTATTCAAATCCCTTTCCAGAACCTGTGTACTTAGATGAAGTCGGAAGAATCGCCACAGAAGCCAAAATGGATTTAGAAAAAATCGAGCGAGCCATTCAATTTGAAAAACTCAGCTTAAACGAAGTGCATGTACGTATTAACGAATTTGATCAAAAAGCACACCATTTTCCCTCTATCCGTCCCATTCTCGGTGCCCCCGTAATTCCGAATTTTGGGTTACGCGTGGATCCCTTTTTGGATAAAATTGCCACCCATGAAGGCGTGGATATTCCCATGCCTGTGGGGACCAAAGTCCTTGCCACTGCAGACGGTGTAGTCAAAGTGGCCAATATGCTCTATGTCCCAAGCCGAAGTTATGGCATGGAAGTGGTGATTGATCACGGATACGGATATGAAACCCGATATGCGCATCTTTCTAAAATTTATGTCCGTGTAGGTCAAAAAGTCAAACGGTGGGATCCCATTGGGGAAGTGGGACAAACAGGCAGAGCCACGGGTCCGCATCTCCATTACGAAGTGCGATTTTCAGGGAAGCCCCAAAATCCCGTTTATTTTATGTTCAACTAATTTTATTCTTCTCGAAGAAACGTCCGCAAAAAACGGAAAAAAGAAAGCCATCGTTTGGAAAAAGGCATTTTCCAATCTCCGTGGTATTGAACCGTATAATAGAGATCGCTATACGGTTTTACCAGAGAGATACTCACTTTGGGAGAAAGCCGTCTGGCCAAATAAATGCCCAGTAAAGTAAATTGCGGATCTAAATCAAAAAAAAGATCAATCTTCTCTTGAAGTACCTGAGAAAGAATGGTTGAACCCTGAAATTGCCAAATCGTGGAATGAGGAGGAAGAACAATAAACGAAGCAGAAGATAAGCTTTTGGGCATTTGGACATTGGAATTCAGAGAAAGAAAGGTAAAGTGGGCATTGGGGAAAATTGCCATAAGCGATTTGAGCACTTTGAAATCTTTTTCTTCCTCAGGAGTAGAAGAAAGAAGGACCAAAATCTCTTTTGCTTTTCTTAAAGTATTTTTAAAGTCAACAGATTCAGATCCTCGAAACGGAGGGACAAAATACCGAATCCATTTTTCTTGAATCCAATTTCCAAAATTCATACTGCTTAATATAAAAAAACATTTTCCTTATTGCAATACATCACTTATCCCATCAGGGATTTTGCCGATTCTCGACCCAAAGCCAAAAGAAGCGCAATATCCTTGGCCGAAAAAGATTCCAATTCCACTTCCAAGGGTTTTTGAGGCCGGATGACTTTTATCGAAACATAGCATTTCCCTTTCAGAAATGCAGGGACATTTTTACGAAATTTTAGAAGTTGGGCGTTGATTGCCAAAGCGTGCTCAATATCATTATTGAGAAGTTCATTGACCACGATGTCCATCAATCGATTCATGAGGCTGGTGGGATTCTTCACATCAACAGAAATAGGTTCTGTTTCTTTTGGATCACAGGCAATACAGAGAATTTCATTGGCCCCATCCTGAATGGCTTTGTAAAGAGGGGCCACTTCCCGGATCCCCCCATCGACAAAAGGTTCCTGCTCAACCCAAGAAACAGGCATGATCAAAGGAATTGCAGTACTGGCAATAATATAATCAAGAATTTGGGGATGGGTATGAGAAACATAGGCAGCTTTTCCTGTACGCACATTCACCACGCAAGGAGAAAAGCACACGGGGCTCTGATGCAAAGCCTCTGGACGAAGTTCTTGGTATACCAATTTCTTCAATCGGGAATTATCGAGAAAACCATTAAAACAATGGAATAAAACCGCTCCTCCCAATTCCAATGCATTTCGCTTTCTTCCAATCACGCGAAAATGGGTAATGCGATTTCTCCACAATGCTTCCAATTCTCTTCCAATCTCGGGCCAAGAAGGAACCGTTCCCTGGATCTTGGCCCGTCCAGCCCGCTCAGCCAAAAACCCACCGTTGAGGCTTCCCACTGAAGTGCCATAAATACGATCTGGAACAAATCCTCTTTCAAGCATCTCAGCAATTGCGCCCACCTGAAAAGCGCCTTTAATAGAGCCTCCGCTTAAGACCAATGCATTCATAAAAATCCTTTTAGAAAAATAGGGTTAATTTTTTTCAAGTACATGTCTTCTTTTTCTCGCATGCATTTTTTTTCTTCTCTTGTTTTGTCCGGATAGCCCAATAGATGAAGGAGTCCATGAATTATGTAACGTGCCACTTCTTGTGAAAGAGGCACGCGATATTCAATGCGATTGGCTTCTGCACGTTCAATGCTAATATAAATTTCTCCTAAAAAATTCTCTTGATCGCCCAATGGGAAAGCAATGACATCTGTGGGACGATTTTTTTTAAAAAAACGCACATTTAGATCTTGAAGGGTTTTATCATCTGTTAGAACAATGGAAACAAGGCCCTTTTCTTTTCTCCCTTCCTCTTGAAAAACCATCCTCACAATTTTTCGAATGCTCTTATCCGGCAAATCGCAGCGGATCAGCCGATGCACTTGGACTGCCAGAACTCTTTGTTCTCTGCTTTTCATGCGACTCTGAAAATTCTTTTTCAGGATATTCCAAACGCGTATGAAAGATCCCTGCAAGAATAGAAAGAAAACTTTCCTTAATCCGTTGCAAATCTCTCAATGTCAAAGGGGCCTCATCCAACTCCCCGGATTGGAACCGTTCGTCCACCAATTCTTCCACCAAACCTTTTAATCGGCTATGGGTGGGTGTCTTTAATGTTCGGGAAGCTGCCTCCACTGCATCTGCCAGCATGACCAGAGCGGCTTCCTTGGTCTGAGGCTTGGGGCCTGGATAACGATAATCTTCTTCATTGACCTCTTCATCTTCACTTTGCTCGAGTGCTTTTTGATAAAAATAAGTCATCAGAGACCGTCCGTGATGTTGCACCATGATATCTTTAATCGCACTCGGAAGATGAAATTCTTCTGCCAATTCCAGGCTTTTCTTAACATGATTGGAAAGAATTAAAGCACTCATGCGGGGAGAAAGTTTCCGGTGTGGGTTTTTCCCACGGACTTGATTTTCGATAAAGTATTCTGCTTTTTCGATTTTCCCTATATCATGATAATAAGAACCGACCCGGGCCAAAAGCGGATTGGCTCCCACTGCCCGAGCTCCTGCTTCTGCAAGATTGCCCACCACAATGGAATGATGATACGTTCCTGGAGCTTCCACAGAAAGTCTTTTGAGCAATGGATGGTTTAGATTGGACAATTCGAGAAGAGAAAAATCCGTAATGACGTCAAAGACCGATTCAAACAAAGCCAAAAGCCCATAGACCAAAATCGGTGTCACAAGTCCATTGAATGCACCAAATCGCCAGGCTTTCAAAATTTCGATCATTGGAAAATGCATAAAAAAACCCACTACGGTAATGGTCAAAATATATGCTCCAATCATAAGAATCACTGCCTCTACCAGACGTGTTCTCGTGCGCACGCGCTTGATCACAAGAATACTCACACTTCCGACGATCAAAGAAATCACGGTAAGATAAAATGCATTCCCCCAAATGGCGCTACAAAGGACACTGAGAAAAACAGTCCCTGCAAAACCCATTTTTGCATCAAACAAGGAAGCCAAAAGCATGGATCCCATGGCCACTGGAACCAAATATTCAGAACCATTGTAATGACGCAACAAAAACGTTCCCCCACTGGCCAATAAAACGACAATAGAGAAAAGAAAAATGGATTTGGGATCTTTTAAAAGTTCGGGTTTCTCAAAAAAAGTATACATTGCAATGAGAAGAAGAAGCGCCCACACCAAGAAAAACCTCCCTGCGTAGGGTAAGACCCGTTGGATGCCTTTTTCCTGGAGCCGTTTTTCAGCCATCTTTTGAGAAAGAGAAACCAATTTTTGGTAAATCTCCGGCGTAATCCGCTCGTGCTGATCCACAATTTTTTCATTTTCGTAGACAAACCCACTGCTCAAAGGGACTTTGGCCTCAATTTCTCGAATGCGTTCTTTATACGCATTCACATCGGTGACTAAAGTAGGCTCCAATATTCCGGAGATAAGTTCTACACCGAATGCGACCAACTTTTTATTTTCAGAAAAACTCTGTTTCAATAGAGAATAGACTTTTGCTTTGGCTTCTGAAAAATCATAAAACTTTTCAGCCGAAATGGGCTTCATCGTTTTCCCATTGGCTATTAGGATATGGCGATCCGCACTTTCAATTTCTGCTTTGGGCATGTTGAGTAAACCGATGTCCAAAATTTTTATCATCTCAGTCTGGAGGACTTTCTCAAAATGCACAAGATTTTGAGAGGAAAGAGAAGGATCGAGAAGAATTTCCCATTGTTCGGATCGAAAAGGAATTTGTGGATAGCGCTTCTTAAGAGAATCGACGACCGCGCTGGGATCCATTTTGTGATGCATTACCAAAGATCGATACTGAAAAACGGTATGCATGAATTCTTGAAGCTTCTTTAAAGAACGAGCTTTGGCTGAAGGATCTGGATAAAATACAGGGAAAATATTTTTGATGGCCAAAGCCCGGTCAGACTGGTACTGCATCCTGGTTTTTAATATTTCAAAATCAAAAGGGGCCACAATGCGTCGTGGACTGATACTGCCTTCTTTGAGATCACTCAATTGGAATGATTCAACGCGAGGGAAAAAAAGAACAAGAATGAAAGACAAAACCCCTACAATCACCCATCGAATCCAAATAAATTCGGGCTTATCCGAATCTGAAGGAAAGCGAATGACCAGTCGAGATTTTCGAAAACGATCCAAAAACATCATGCATTTCCTGAAGCATTTTGGTTTTCATCAAAGGACTCATACGCCCGGAGAATATCTTTCACCAAACGATGCCGAACCACGTCTTCTTTATCGAGATAAACAAAAGCAATCCCTTCAATTCCTTTCAGGATTTGTTGGATCTGGATTAATCCGGAAACAGTCCGCTCTGGAAGATCCACCTGAGTAATGTCGCCTGTCACAATGGCCCTGGAATTAAATCCGAGGCGTGTCAAAAACATTTTCATCTGGATGGGGGTCGTATTCTGCGCCTCGTCCAAAATTACAAAGGCATCGTTCAATGTTCTTCCTCGCATATAGGCCAAAGGCACGATTTCCACAATGTGACGTTCGAAATATTTTTGAAGTTGATCCGAAGGCACCATGTCAAAAAGGGCATCGGTGAGGGGTCGAAGATACGGATCCACCTTTTCCATGAGATCCCCAGGGAGAAACCCCAGACTTTCGCCAGCTTCGATGGCAGGACGGGTGAGGATAATCCGACTCACCTCTTTTTCCCTTAATTTGGCCAATGCCATGGCCACGGCCAAATACGTTTTGCCCGTTCCTGCAGGTCCAATGACAAACACAATGTCATTGGCAGAAACCGCAGCACAATACGCTTCCTGGCCTTTTGTTTTGGGGCGAATAATGCCTTTCTTGGTAAAAAATTTAAATTCAGAAGAAGCCGAGGCGATTTCTTCTGTAGACCTTCCTTCTTGCACTGTGAGAATGGCCCGTTCCACATCCTCTCGATCCACACGACCGCTTTTGTTCAGCGTAAGTAAAATCTCCATCCAAACCTGTTCAAGTTTATCCAATGCGACCGGATCTCCGACGCATCGGAGCTCATCCCCGCGGAGCACAATTTTTGAAGCAAACGCAGCCTCGATCATGCGGAGATATTCATCATGTGGACCAAGAAGAGGAAAAGGATCAATGCCTTTAATGGAAATTCTTCGCTCGTATGTTTTCATAAATAATAAAAAGCTCTCGGTCTACACCTTTCGTGCACCGAGAGCTTTTTTATTTTAGATTCTTTTAAAAAATAAGAACAACACCCCTCACACGACACCCAGCTTTTTTCTGGGATTATTTTACAGGAACCACCAACACCTGATACGGGTAAATCCGATTGGGATCCGAAATAATGTCCTTATTTGCTTCGTAAAGTTTTGTCCATTGGGTCGGATCATTGTAGACCGAGGGATTTCCTGCAATCTTTTTCAAGAAATCACCCTTGGCCACCAAATATTGATCTTTGTCCAAAGTCCGTTGAATCTTCAGGACTTGATCAGGATAAATCAAATCTGGATTTTTGATCTGATCACGGTTGACACAATAAATCCGAATCCATTGATAGGGATCGTTGTAGATTTCAGGCTTCTTGGCAATTTTCCAGAGATAATCCCCTTTCAGCACCGTGTATTGATCGTATTTCCCCACCAACTTGGCTTCCAGCGCAGCCACTTTGGCTTCGAGCTCTGCAATTTTGTTTTCGAACTCTGTAAGGATGAGAAGTTTATTGGTTTTTGCCTCTGCAATTTGTTTTTTCAAAGCACAGAGTTCTTCTTTGCGAGCATAAAGATCTTCTGGGGACAAAGCCTCTAATTCATCGAGTTTGGCGCCGATTCCTGCAAGTTCGGCCCGGAAGGCTTCGACAGTGGCCTTGTCTGTGCCAATCGCGGCGTAGATCTCTTCCCACGTCGCATCGATTTGTTTTTGAAGATCAGCAATTTGTTGCCGCAACTGCTCATTTTCTGTTTGAAGTGCGGCAATCTTTGTTTTGGCGTCCATTTCTCGTTTCTGGTACTCAGCAAGCTGGGCCTTGTATTCGTCGAGTTTCATTTTTTGAGCAAAACAGGGATTTCCAGAAACGAGAAGCAGAACCAATACTGCAGTGATCACTCCGATGAATCTATTCATTTTCATTCTCAATTCCTCCTTTTGATAAGTCTCAACTCCCAAACCTCATTGTTGTTGCCCCAATTTGGAAAGCACTTTTTCCTTTTCTGCCTGCACGTTTTTGAGTTCTTCCTGCTTCTCGGCCAGTTTGGCTTTGAGTTCTGCATTTTCCTTTTCGAGCTGAGCGACTTGGTCTTCAGCGGAAAGCGCAGCTTGCTTGGTTTCTTCCAATGCACGCAATTGCTTTTCACCCGCGTATCGGGTACATCCGACAAGCATTGCCCCTACCAAAACAAAGGCTAACAAAACCAGCACCCATGAATAACGCTTCATGCTTTGCACCTCCTTTTGTCAATGAGTTTGACTTTTTACCTTTATTTATGATTGATATTAACAAAAAATCCTCATTTTGTCAAGTAAAATTTATTCGAATTCCAAGTTCTTTCAACTGGGCTTCGTCCACTTCGGACGGGGATCCGTCCATGAGAGACACTGCACTGGTGGTTTTGGGGAATGCAATCACCTCCCGAATGGACTCTTCTTTTGCCAAAAGCATGATGAGCCGATCATATCCGACTGCAATCCCACCGTGAGGAGGTGCGCCAAATTCCAGAGCTTCGAGTAAGAAACCAAATTTTTTCTCTGCAGTTGCAGAATCAAGTCCCAGAATTCGGAAAATCCGTTCTTGTACCCATTTTCGATGATTTCGAATGCTTCCTCCTGCAATTTCGTATCCATTGATTACCAGATCATAGGCCCTGGCACGGACTTTTCCGGGATCGCTTTCAAGAAAAGGCAAATCCTTTTCTTGAGGCGAAGTAAAAGGATGATGCATGGCCACGTAGCGTTTTTCTTCAGAATCCCATTCGAAAAGGGGGAAATCCACAACCCAGACCGGAGTAAAAAGCGTGGAATCAATTTTCCCCCATTGGATGGCCAAACTCTTCCTGAGTTCTCCCAACACACTCTGACACACGGTTTCTGTATCTGCAACAAGAAAAACACAATCTCCTGGTTTTACAGAAAAGGCATTGCCCAATTGGCCAAGAAAATCTGAACTTACCCATTTTGAAATGGGAGACTCAATCCCATTTTCTGTACACTGCAGGGGCACAATGCCTTTTGCGCCCAGCGATTTGGCCTGTTGCGTGATTTCCTCAATTTGCTTTCGCGAAAGAGGACCCGCTTTTTCCAATTTGATTCCGCGCACTTTTCCGCCTTTTTGAACCACTTCCTGAAATATCTGAAATCCGCATTGAGACGCATCAGAAGATACATCCACAATTTCCATTCCAAATCGGAGATCCGGACGATCTGTTCCATATTTTTTCATTGCTTCGTCGTAAGAAAGTCTGGGGAAAGGCTGTGGCAATTCGATTTGCATTAAGTTTTTAAACAACAGCACCATCAGGCCTTCGATAAGAGAAAAAATGTCTTCTTCGGTAACAAACGACATTTCGACATCGATTTGAGTAAATTCCGGCTGTCGATCTGCCCTCAAATCTTCGTCTCGAAAACACCGAACGATTTGGAAATACCGATCAAATCCTGCCACCATGAGAATTTGCTTATACGTCTGAGGCGATTGGGGAAGCGCGTAAAACTTTCCTTTATGAATCCGACTGGGCACCAAATAATCCCTGGCCCCTTCTGGAGTGCTCTTCATGAGAAAAGGGGTTTCAATTTCCACGAACTCGTGACGGTCAAAATATTGTCTGACCAACATGCTGGCACGATGCCGAAGCAAAAGATTGGCCTGCATGGAAGGTCGTCGAAGATCAAGATACCGATACCGGAGACGGGTCTCATCCGTCGCAGTACAAGGGTCCTTAATGGGAAAAGGCAAGGGCTTACTCTCATTGAACACTTCAAGCTCAGTGGCGAAAATCTCAATTTCCCCTGTGGCCATTTTGGGATTGACCATGGATTCGGGTCTGGCACAAACCTCTCCACGAACCCCGATCACCGATTCTCCCTTTAATTTTTTGGCCAATTCGTATATTCTTTCCCCCGCCTCTGGATGCACCACCACTTGAGTGATCCCCCAACGATCCCGAACATCGATAAAAATCACACCGCCATGATCTCTCTGTCCAGCCACCCATCCCAACAAAACCACAGATTGTCCCACATGCGATTTCCGAAGCTCTCCACAGGTATGGGTTCTCTTCCAAACCACTTCCATAAACACTCCCAGGTTATTTATAATCGACCTTGCACGAAATCACAAGATTTCATAATCTGTATTTTTTGTACCTTTTTTCTGAATGGCCACAATGTTGAGCATTTTTTCTGTGGCCTCAATGGCTGCCATGACTTGATCCGAATTCACCCCTTTGGTGATAAATCGAGATTCTTTGTTTTCCCACGTAATCACACACCGCACCAACGCGTCGGTTTTTCCGCCTGGAGGGATAGTGACAGCATAATCCACGAGCTGAGGCAAAGAAAAATGAATCCGGGAAGTGAGCTTTCGGACCGCATTCATAAACGCATCGTATCCTCCGTCTCCCTGGGCGCTCTCTTCGAGAAGTATTTCCTGATTTTTAGAGGGCTCTCGATAAATCATTCGGACTGTGGCCACGGGCTTTAAATCCGTATTGCTCACCACCATGGCAGACTGAATATGGAAAATTTTATCCTGAGGGGTATCCAACACATCAGAAATGATAAATGGAAGATCGTCTTCTGTGATGACTTCCTTACGATCTCCCAATTCCACCACCCGTTCCAACACCCGTTGCTTTTGATCCGGAGTGAGCTCAATCCCCAATTTGTCAAGATGATAATCGAGATTGGATTTGCCAGAAAGTTTTCCCAACGCATATTTCCGAACACGGCCCACACGTTCCGGTGTCAAACGACTTTGATACAGCCCCCCTTTTCGATCTCCATCTGCATGGACTCCAGCAGTTTGGGTAAATACATTGGTCCCCGAAATGGGTTTATTGAAACCGACCCGACATCCTGAATACGCTTCCACAAGTTGACTCACACGGAAAAGCTGGGTTTCATCAATTCCGGTTTCCAAACCCAAAAAATCGTGGATTCCAATGACCGTTTCATCCAATGGCGTGTTCCCAGCGCGTTCTCCCATTCCATTCACTGTACAATGGACACATCGAATGCCTGCCTCAATACTGGCCAGCGCATTGGCCACGGCCAAACCATAATCATTGTGGCCGTGAAAATCAAAATCCAATTCAGGGAAGCGTTGGAGGAGATCTGAAACAAAGGTTCGTACTTGAGAAGGATATAAAACGCCCAAGGTGTCAGGCAACATAAACCGGGAAATCCCAGAGTGGGCCAGCTGTTCAAGCATGAAATACACATAGTCCGGAGAATCGATCATGCCATTGGACCAATCTTCGAGATACAGATTGCACCGAATGCCTTGAGAAAGTGCATAATCCACGGTCTTTCGAATGTCTTTCACATGTTGTTCCGGGGTTTTCTTGAGCTGTTTCTCAAGATGTTTCAAAGAGCCTTTGGCCAAAAGATTCATGACCTTGCCACCGTATTCGCAAATCCAATCCACAGATTTTTTGTGGTCCACAAATCCCAAAATTTCAATTCGATCCTCAAATCCCGCATGCTTGGCCCATTCCATGATATGGCGCACTGCTTCTCCTTCTCCTTTGCTCACTCGGGCACTGGTCACTTCAAGCCGATGGACTTTTACATTTTCCAATAAAACCCGAGCAATGGCGAGTTTCTCGTCTGGAGAATAACTCACATTTTCCATCTGCTCGCCATCTCGCAGGGTGGTATCTAAAATTTGAACCTTCTTTGTATTTTTTCCCATAGAATTTTCCTTGTTGTAAAAAAATTATTCGACAATGGAAATTATACAATCTCTAACAGATTGTCAAGATTTTTATCTTTGCTCAGACAAAGACGACCAAAATCACTGGCACAGAATTTGTAAAAAATTTTGTTTGCATATTTAAATTTTTCTTTTCAATCAAAACAAAAATGTGTAAATTGTATTTTGGGGAATAAAATGAGAACAAAAAATTCAAGAAAAGGTTCTTTTTTATTCCCGTTCATGAGTTTATGTCTTTTCATTCATGGCTGGGCACAACCTCCTCGTGTCCAATTTCATCACCTCACACCCGATCAAGGCCTTTCTTCTTCCACTGTCACGTGTTTTTTGCAAGATCACAAAGGCTTTATGTGGATTGGAACCTATTATGGACTCAACCGGTACGATGGCTATCAATTTATTGTCTACACCCACCAATCCAATGATTCTACCAGCCTTCCGCATAATCTCATTTGGACCCTCTTCGAGGATCACAATCAGAATTTATGGATAGGAAGCGCAGGGGGACTCTCCCGCTACGATCGTACATTAGATCGATTTGTCAATCCCATGGAGAATCGTGCTTCTCCGCTGGGTCAACTGGGCCAATGGAGCGTATTGAGCATTGCAGAGGATTCCTCAGGGAATCTTTGGCTAGGCACGAATCGAGGGGTCATTGTGTTTAATCCAAAGACCCACAAAGCCATTCCGTATCTTTACGATCCCAAAAATCCCAATGGATTAAGTTATTATAACGTGGAATTCGTTTTTGTGGACCATCGCCATCGGGTGTGGATCGGCACTCGAAAAGGCTTGAATTTATTAATTCCAGAAACGCAAGCCTTTGATCATTCCATGGTCGATGAAAATGGCCAATCCCTGTCCAATGTGTATTTTACTGAAATGGCAGAAGATACAGAAGGCAACCTTTGGTTTGGCACGTACGGCAATGGACTATACAAACTGCCAAGAGAAGCCAAGGCATTGGTTTTAAAGCATTATCAAAATCAGGCGCAAAATCCCCAAAGTCTTTCTGGCAATTTTGTCCTTTCTCTTTACGTGGACAAAAAAGGCCGATTATGGATCGGCACAGAAAATGCGGGTTTAAATCTCTACGACCCAAGCACAGAGACATTTTGGCACTATCGTTACAATGAACAAGACCCTTACGGACTCAACAACGAATCCATTTACGCCATTTATCAAGATCAGACGGACAACCTCTGGATCGGCACATTTGCAGGAGGGATTAACCGCACCCGAATGTACAGTGAGGCCATTTTGGAATATAAAAAATTACCCGGTGTTCCAACCAGTCTGAGTCATCCTTCTGTGACCTGTTTTCTGGAAGACCATTCTGGCAATATTTGGATTGGCACAGACGGCGGAGGCCTGAATCTATTCGATCCCAAAGTAGGCAAGTTCACCCATTTCAATTCGAAAAATTCAGGATTGAAATCCGATGCAGTCTTGTGCCTGGCAGAAGATCCTGAGCACACTCTGTGGATCGGTACCTGGGGAGGGGGTCTTTATCGAATGAACCCGAAAACCCATGCGTTTCAAGCATTTACTACTTCGAATTCAAAAATTCCAGAGAACCGGATCATTTCGCTCTTGGTGGATTCCAAGGGCGATCTTTGGATGGCCGGGTTTCAATCCGGTTTGATTCATTACGATCCGAAACGCAATCAATTCCTCAATTACACGTCAAAAAATAGTGCCCTTCCCATTAGCATGGTGACTGCCCTTGCAGAAATGCCAGACTGTCAGATTCTGGTGGGCACTCCTTCTGGACTCAGTGTATTCAATCCAAATACAAAACAATTCGTCAATTATTTTCACGATCCGGAAAATCCTCACAGTCTCAGCGCCAATGGGATTCTCTGCTTTGCCGTTGAAAACGACACCGCCATATGGATTGGCACGCAAAGTGGACTCAACCGATTTCATCCTCAAAAACGCACCTTTACCCGTTTTTCTACCCAAGAGGGTTTGCCCAATGAAGTGGTGAAAGGTCTGGTGATGGATGCCTCGGGAAGACTTTGGGTCAGCACCAATAAAGGCATTGGCTGTTTTGACGGGAAAAAAAATACATGGAAAATCTTTCTCAAGGCAGACGGTTTACAAAGCAATGAATTTAACGAACGCAGTGTGTACCGTTTAAAAAATGGTGCTCTTCTTTTTGGAGGGCCCAGTGGGTTTAACCTCATTGATCCTAAAAAAATAAAAGAGAATACGCATGTTCCTTCCATTGTTTTAACCGATTTTCGGATTTTCAATAAACCTGTCCCCATTGGCACCAAACATTCTCCTTTGAAAAAACATATCTCCGAAACCGATACGTTACGTCTTTCCTACAAACATTCGGTCATTACGTTTTTCTTTTCTGCCCTGGATTTTTCCATTCCAGAAAAAAATCAATACGCGTATTGGATGGAAGGATTTGAAAAAGAATGGAATTACGTTGGAACGCAACACACTGCCACTTATACCAATCTTCCTCCTGGGAAATATACCTTCAGGGTCAAAGGATCCAATAACGATGGCCTCTGGAATGAGCAAGGCGTGTCCCTTCGAGTGATCATTGCTCCACCGGTGTGGCAGAGGGGATGGTTTCGTGGGCTTGGGATCATTTTGGCATTGGTCATTTTGCGCATTGGATATTCCATTCATGTTGGGAGAATCCGGCGTCAAAAAATTGAACTAGAGCATCGGGTGCAACAACGCACTGCCCAACTCGAATCTGCCTATAAAGAATTGGAGGCTTTTTCTTATACAGTGTCTCACGATTTACGGGCTCCCCTTCGGAGTCTTTGTGGATTCAGCAAGGCTTTACTGGAGGATTATGGAGAAAAACTCGATGAACCAGGAAAAGAATATCTCCAGCGGATTCGAAAGGCTTCAGAACACATGACCCATTTAATTGATCATCTCCTGAAATTGTCCCGGCTCACTCGAGGTGAAATGCACGTAGAAGAAATCGATCTTGGCAGTTTGGTTGAATCGATTCTGGAAGAATTTCGAGAGCTCCATCCAGATCGAAAAGTGCATTGGAAAGTGGCCAAGCCCGTGTATGCCAAAGGAGACAGGGCCTTGTTGCGGGTGCTCCTCTGGAATTTATTGGACAATGCCTGGAAATTTACTGCCAAACGAGAAGAGGCCCAGATTGAATTTGGGGTAATGCATCGAAAAGGAGAAAAAGTGTATTTTGTGCGAGACAATGGGATTGGATTTGATCCTTCAAAATCAGAAAAATTGTTTGAAGTGTTTTTCCGCCAGCACACTGAATTCGAAGGCACAGGCATTGGCCTCAGTACAGCCAAGCGCATTGTGCTTCGCCATGGAGGCCGTATTTGGGCAGAGGGAAAACCCAATGAGGGTGCGACGTTTTATTTTACATTGGAATAAATTGGGGAGAGAACCATGAAAAAGAAAGTCATTCTCTTGGTAGAAGACAATCCTGATGACGAACTTTTGACTATTCGAACCCTGAAAAAAAATAATATTTTGAACGAAGTAGTGGTTGCCCGAGATGGCGCAGAGGCTTTGGAATTATTGTTTGGAAAAGGCCGTTTTGCCCAGCCCGATAGTGAACTCCCTGTGGTGATTCTTTTGGATTTAAAGCTTCCCTATGTCAGTGGATTGGAAATATTAAGACGCATTCGAAGCGAAGAGCGAACCAAACTCCTTCCTGTGGTGATTTTGACCACTTCGGACGAAGAGCGAGATCTGGTAGAAAGTTATAAATTGGGAGCCAATAGCTACGTTCGTAAACCCATTGATTTTACAGAATTTCAAGAAGCAGTTCGACAATTGGCCTTGTATTGGCTCTTGTTGAACGAAGCCCCACCCCATCCCATAAGATAAAAAATAAAAAGCCAGGATTGCTACGCCATCCAATGAGAACACATACTTTTTGTACTTTTCGAGAATATGATTTATTTTTTGTATAAACAGCTAATAGACTATAACGAAATAAAAGTCCTCCTGGAAGTGCAAAGCCTGCAGATGTGACTTTGCTTTATGGAAAATTAACCTGTGTTATGGTGCGTTGAGAAGAAATAGTATGTAAAAAACAGGTTTAACCAAGAGGCAAGAATTTTTTCACTGCCCACAAGGAGGAGATAATGCCAACAGCTTCCAAACCCATGCCCATCACAGCAGTGGTCCGGGGCAAAGACAAATCCGCAAGTTTTCACCAATTGCTGGCCCTCTCCCATTTCGACGAAACGCTTCTTTCTTTTTGGTCTGATTCAGGAAAACCCAAATCCCTATTTTCCATTGTCATCAAACCCAACATGATGGTCTTTGTCACCCACAAAAATAAAGAAGCCGTGGTGACAGATCCAGAATTGGTCGAAATGCTGGTAGACCACATTCGAGAATTGGGTTTTACCCAAATCGCAGTGTGCGAAGCCCAGAATGACATTGGAAGAATGATGAAAAACCACAACGTGGCATTTGTGGCAAAAGAAATTGGCTACAGACCAAATGGCAGGTACCAGATCGTGGATCTCACTATGGAATCAGTCCCCCATGGATACCGATACACAGACCGCAAAGGCAAAGTCCGTTTCTGGAAAGATACAGTCGGAAAAACCTGGCGGGATGCAGATTTTCGCATTTCTTTTGCCAAATGCAAAACCCACGAACACGACTGGATGACCTTGGCAGTGAAAAACGTGTACGGATGCTTTCCCAATCCAAACAAAGTCTGTCGGTATCACATCCAGTACGAAATCTTTGACGTCACTGCCCGAATGCTTGCCAATTTTCCAGTCCATTTTGCCCTGATCGATGCCTGGATTGGTTCAGACGGATTTCAAGGATATAAAATTGGAAGGCCCAAAAGGCTTTGCATGCTTTTGGGAGGCCCAGATCCGGTCGCAGTGGACATGGAAACGTTTCGAAGGGCAGGACTGGATTTCAGAAAATCCCGTATCCTTCGGGCCGTGGTTGAGCAGAGAGATCACCGCGAGTATCCTTTATACCAGGTGGTAGGCGATGAAAATACCCTTTTCTCAGACATTGTCCCATGGGAAAACATTCCAGATTCTGTGGTAGAAGGCATTGATATTTTGGAAGAAGTATACATTGCCTGGGGATTTATCAACATGAAACCCGGGGCAGAAGTCGTGGATTATTCCCTTTTCCCACCGAAAAATTTTTTCTCTCGCATGCTCGTGTGGCTCACCAAAAAACTGTACAGCGTATTCAAAGCCACTCGGCTTTTTAAAAAACTCTATGGCCAAGGAGAAAAGCCATGAAATGGAAAATCGTTTCTACCCCAAAAAAACTACATCAGATTGAACACGGCCAATTCGACACCATTGACATTTTGCTCATTGTGTGGACCACCCTCAAACGGCTTCGCGACAAAACTTCGATATTGCTTTGGTCAAGTTTTCTTTTGCTTTTGGTCTGGGGATTTCATGGCAACATGGCCTTGATCAAGGCAGTGTGCGATCCACTTTTTGGTCCAAATTGGATCCATCGGCTTACATTTGGATTGGGCTGGGGAGAAACCCTGCTTTCCTTTGCATTTGGATTTCTCTTGGTGGTGGCCATTCCTTGTGCCATTATCCGATTTCGATTTAAAGAACCGCTCCGAGACTATGGCCTGGGATGGCCTTCTCCAAAACAACGCCAGAAAGCCTGGGTGGCATTCTGGTCTTTGTTTCTGATTAGCTCTGTCTTGGTGGTTCTGGCCTCTTTTGATCCTGGCATGCAACACGAGTATCCGTTGTTTGTCCAACGCAATGCAGATGGAGAAATCATTTTTACCATCACCCATTGGTGGGAATTTGTGATCTATGAGTGCATTTATCTACTTTTTTTCATCACCATTGAATTCGCATTTCGGGGATACCTTCTTTTTGGGCTGTATTCCATCCGATACGAACAAAGCGCGCCTCGAGGCCAACTCCCTACTTTAAGATTTGGCCTTTACGCCATTCTGATTCAAATGCTTGTCTATACCACATGGCATTACGGAAAACCTATACCAGAAATGGTGGGAACCGTGATCTGGGGCATTTGTGCTTCTGCCATTGCGCTTCGCATTCGTTCCCTATGGCCTGTGATTTTTGCCCATTGGCTTTACAATGTGCTTCTCGATCTGTTGATCTGGACAGGATGGATTCAAAAACTGGTGTAAAGTAAATCTGTACGGCGAAATTTTACATCCCGCCGTACATCCGTATGGCGCACTTTTATATCCCGCCGTAAACCCGTAGGGCGGCATTTTATATGCCGCCGTAAATCCGTAGGGCGGGATTTTACATCCCGCCGTAAATCCCCGCAGGGGATTTTTTCCCAAACCCCAAAACCCCACGGCGTGGTATAAAACCACGCCCTACATTCATTATCTCATAGAACCACATTTAACATGTGCCCAAAAATCCATACGGCGAAATTTTACATCCCGCCGTAAATCCATAGGGCGCACTTTTATATCCCGCCGTAAATCCCCGCAGGGGATTTTTTCCCAAACCCCACACCCACGGCGTGGTATAAAACCACGCCCTACATTCATTATCTCATAGAACCACATTTGACATGTGCCCAAAAATCTGTACGGCGAAATTTTACATCCCGCCGTAAATCCATAGGGCGCACTTTTATATCCCGCCGTAAATCCCCGAAGGGGATTTTTTCTCCAAACCCCAAAACCCCACGGCGTGGTATAAAACCACGCCCTACATTCATTATCTCATAGAACCACATTTAACATGTGCCCAAAAATCCATACGGCGAAATTTTACATCCCGCCGTAAATCCATAGGGCGCACTTTTATATCCCGCCGTAAACCCGTAGGGCGGCATTTTATATGCCGCCGTAAATCCCCGAAGGGGATTTTTTCTCCAAACCCCAAAAACCCCACAGCATGGCATAAAACCACGCCCTACTTATTTTCGGCACAATGTGAAATGGTGTTCTACAGTGCTTTTTGACACATTTTTCTTGTATTTTCCAAAAATCTGAATTATATTTTTTAAAATTTCTTTTATAATTCTGTTCTTCTACCTGGGAACAAAAACTTGTCCGCCGGTTCAAAACCTGCGGAAGGTAAAGGAAAATCATGGAAATTCCACTTCGAGCCCAAAAAGCTTTTAAAAAATCGCCCCATATCCTGGAGAGGTTATACCAAAAAATTTTCAGCCAAGGAGAGGATCACTTTCCCATCCTGAATCTTCAAAAAGACTCCTGGATTATATTTTCTGACCTTCATCGGGGCGCTCGAAATCGGGCAGATGATTTCAAGCGATGTGAAAGGGCGTTCAATTCTGCACTGGCCTATTATTTTCACATGGGCCATACGCTGGTCATTTTGGGAGATGCAGAGGAACTGTGGGAAGAGAGGCCCTCCTCTGTCCTCAAATTCTATCGCCATTCCCTCACCTGGGAAGCCCGATTTTATAATGAAAAAAAATATATTCGCATATGGGGAAATCACGACGACCTCTGGCAATACAAACACCCTGCCCAGCGTTTGCTTGCGCCCGTATTGGGTGCCTCTCATTTGGACATCCCTGAAGCAGTGTGCGTGCGTGTGATGAATGGAAATGAATTTCTTGGCCATTTCTTTTTAATTCACGGCCATCAAGTCGATGCGCTCAGCAGTGATTGGGGATCGATTGCCCGATGCTTTGTTCGATGGATTTGGCGGCCATTTCAACGCATCACAGGCATTTCTCTCAATACCCCTGCAGAAGATTGGGCATTGAGACAAAAATTTGACATGGCCATGTACGAGTGGGCAGAAGCGAAAGAGAAACTTCTCGTCATTGCAGGACACACCCACAGGCCAGTTTTTCGCTCTCTCTCCCATGCAGATCAAATTCGGATGGCATTACAAAGGAAAAAAGTTCGCAATCGCAAAAAAGAGGCCATGCTGTATGCCCAACTCGAATGGATTCTCACACCCGAGCAAGGAGAAGCGCAAGAAATCCAACAAAAACCCATTGTACGGAAACCGTGTTACTTCAATGTGGGATGCTGTTGCTATGCAGATGGCGACATTACTGGAATAGAAATCACAAAAGGAGAACTCCGATTGGTGCGATGGCCTGACCCCAATGGAAACCCAAACCCATACATTTTGGCCAAAGAAAATTTAAAAGAAGTATTTGCCCGCTGTTAGAAAAATTCTATTCTTGTTCCATCAGCATATCATAGAACTGCACATAATTGTGCCGATCTTCGCTATCGAGAAATTGCATGGCAGCTCGGGGATGCACATTGAGTATCCCTGTAAGCATGTACGGGATGTCAAATCCCCACGCAATCTTTTTCCGAAGGGGGACAATGTACTCCTGAATGCATTTTAAAATGGGCCGAAGGTGAAATTTTGGATTTTTGAGAAATCCCAAAAGAAGCTCGGTCGGGCAATTTCCTGCCCCTCGACCTAATCCCGCAATGGTCGAATCCAAATAGCTGGCCCCCAAAATCAATGCTTCAATGGTATTGGCAAAAGCCAATTGCTGGTTGTTATGGGTATGGACACCGACCTTTTTTTCTACTGCATTCGCATATTGGAGAAATTTCCGGGTGAGGGCCTGAATCGATTCAGAATACAACGCACCAAAACTATCCACAATGTACAAGACATCCACTTCGGTTTTACAGAGAAGTTCCAAAGCCTCGTCCAATTCTTTTTCTGGAACCACAGAAACCGACATCAAATTCAATGTGGTTTCATACCCCTTGTCGTGAATGGCTTTGATCATGTCAATGGCTGTGGGAATTTGATGAATATACGTGGCCACCCGAATCATGTCGAGCACACTTTGATTTTTGGGGAGAATGTCTTCATGGTAATCGGTCCGTTCTGCGTCTGCCATGGCAGAAAGCTTCAACCCGGTTTGGTTCTCCCCGACAATTCGACGAATGTCCTCTTCATCGCAATATTTCCAAGAGCCAAATTCGCTTCGTGAATACAAACGCTTAGAGGCTTTGTATCCAATTTCCATGTAATCAATGCCTGCTTCCACACAGGCCTGATACACGGCCTTGACAAAACCATCCTCAAATCGGCTGTTGTTCATGAGTCCGCCGTCGCGAATGGTACAATCCAGAATTTTTATATCTGGCCGATACGTGAGCCATGTGCCTTTTTTCTCTGCCCAACACGGTTCGCTTTTTGCCATATCGCTCCTCAGAAATAAATCGATCTTTAAAGGTGTGAAATAATAGAAATTTTAAATTGAAAAATCAAGTCCTTTTTGAAGGGATCGTGTCCAATTTCCCCCAAAATATCTGAAAGGGAAGGAAGGCATTCCAGAAAGGAACCCGGGCCAAAAAAGTATCAAGATCCGTTAATCTCGGACAATTCACAAAAAAACGCGGGAAAAAACCAAACCGAATGACAGGGCCAGGAGAAATCCCTGCCTGTTCCATTGCGTGGAAAAGAATCCGCTTCCGCATTCGAATAAATCCTCCATCTCCTTTCCACGTCATCCTGGGGGAAAATAAAATTTGGAAATAATACAGAAGATTGTAAGGATTGGGTTCCACAAAGCCCATCATTCCTCCAGGTTTAAGAAAACGTGCCATGGCGGAAAAACTGGCGTGAAGAGCATCGAGATGATGAAGCACAAAAAAACCAACCACTGCATCGTACTGGCCATCCATTTCAGAAGGGTGATCCAGCACATCACAACAAAACGTGCGAATGGCAAATCGACCTTTGTTGTATTCGTGAAGTTTTTGGAGAAGGTATGGCACAAGATCTAATCCATCCACCTGATATCCTCTTTTGGCCAAAAGAAACGTTTGACGTCCCATACCACATCCTACCTCAAGAATCTTTGCTCCTTTTGGAAGGCCAAGGACTTGGAGAAGCGCTTCTACTTGCTTTTGATTGTACGGAGTCTCTTCTGGAATCATGGTGGTTTTAATCTTTCGATCAAAATAGAAAATCTGCTCTCGGTTATGAAGGTGATGACGCAATGCCTCTGTTTGAATTTTTATCGTTTCTTTTTTAGGTTCATTTTCGATTTTCACCCAAAATGAAGGGCCCGTTTTCAGTACACAGAGCAATGCATTGAAAGTCATCCGAAATCTTTTCCAATGAGAATAGGCAGATTGGCCTATTGTCCGCTTTTTTCTGACCACTGGAAGAGAAAGCATGGGAAACCCGGTCCGTGCAAGCAATACAGGGATAAAAGGACGAGAAATCCGAAAACCAAGGAGGCGTTTCACCACTTCGCTTCGACAAACAAAAAACATCCCTGCATTGCGGGGAAGTCCTGTGAGAATAAAAAGCAATCCTTTATGGAGTTTGGAACACCACAATCGAAATGCGGATTCGTACTTTCCCACTCTTCCTGCAAAGACAATAGGATGGCGTTCATTCAAATCCGCAAGGAGCTTAGGGATCACTTCTGGCTCATCTTGAAGATCTGCATCCATGACCGCAATGATTTTGCCTTGGGCATGACGAAATCCCTCCATTACCGCTCCATGCTGTCCCTGATTGGTATTCAGAGACACAATCCGGACATCTGGATCTTGTCGTACAAGACGCTGTAATACCTCCTGGGCATTATCTGGACTGGCATCATCAACAAAAATGAATTCATAAGAAAGCAATTGGGATTTTAAAACAGAAGAAAGACGCTGGTAAAGCGGATCTAAAAACTCAGCAGTCCGATACACTGGGAGTACCACGGAAATGTCGGGCGGAGAAGAAACTTTACCAATCATACAAAATCTTCCTATCCACTGTACAACGCATGATACGTCTCAAACCAATGGTATGTTTTTTCCAATCCTTGCCGAAGAGGGTGAGAAGGAACCCATCCCAAAAGGTGCTTGGCCTTTTGAATATCCGCCACCCAGTGGGCGGTATCCACAATACGAGAAGGATAAGCCCCAAAAAGAATTTCAACCCGTACATTGGTAATGTCCTGAAGGATTTCAATCACCTCTTCATTGGCATGCGATGTTCCGGTGCCGAGATTGATGACCTCTCCATACATCGGTTTTGCAAAGAGGACTCGCAAACAGGCTTCCACAATATCTTCTACAAATACAAAATCCCGTCTATACCCAGGAATCGTAAGGCGAATGGGTTTCATTTGCAAAATCGAAAGAATTGCAGTGGGGATGAGACGATTCCCTTGTTCCCAATATCCATATACAGAAAATGGTCGAAGTACAACGAGAGGCTTTTGAAATTCCCGAGCAAATTGAACACAGAGTAAACTCGACGCCGATTTGGCCACCCCTCGAAATGTGGAAGGTTCAAGAAAATGGGTCTCTTTTATCGGTTTTGTTTTGGATCCATATTCAGTAGAACCTCCCATATGAACAAAATAAACCTGATGAAGATGCGAAGAAGCCTGAAGAAGAAAAAATGTACTCAACACACATTGCTCAAAAAACGATCGACGTGTTTCCCAATCCGGAATCGGATGGCCTCCCGGAGAAGCCAAATGGAAAATGACCTCCGGAGAAATCGATTGAACTGTTTTCTGTAGAGCGGGGTACTCTAACAAATCCAGTGTATGAAGATGGAGACGAGGAAGAATTTCTGAAATTCGCCAAGTGGAGGTAGTTGGTTTTAAAATCACATGCACTTCTGCATTGTGAAAGAGTAAACCTCGAACCAAATTGGCACCAATAAATCCACCCGCTCCTGTCACCAAAACCCGCTTTCCACACCAATCCGTCAATGTCATTTTCCCTTTGCTTCTAAGCGTTGAATGGCTTTTCCCAATTCAAGATGATCTTTTTCAACCTCTTCCGCTGAGCGTAAAAACGCTCTCGATAACCCTTCTCGGATTCGAAAAATCATTTCAGCCATGGTTTTTCCTTGAAGATCTCGATAAAAAGAACGCCTAAGAAAACTAAATTGGCAACCAAGTCGGGCCATCTCTCCCATGAGCAGACGGCACGGAATAGGAAATCCACTTTCTGGCACAGTAAGGCCACCAAATCCAAAAGGCACTGAAAATTTTTGTCTTAGAAATTCGACCGTACCGTCCAAAACCGCAGTAAAAATGGAAGGGGTTTTCCGGTCAATGGAAAGATCATTCAGTCCGACATAGACACGAGAAAGAGGAAATTTGGAAAAGGACTCTGCCAATTCTATCGCCTCCACTGTTTCAATCAGAATACCCACACCGCATCTCTCTTTTACCTGATCGAGCACGGCTGCCACTTCTTCGACAGTACGTACCATGGGAAGAAAAATTTCATCTGCCCCGGCTTCAATGGCCTGTTCGATTTCTTGAATTCGAGAAGGATGATAGGCGTTGATTCGACAAAGCACTGTCTTTGAAGTGGATTTCCTCACGCGTAGCAGATCTTCCAGAGTATCCCGATTGATCTGCGTGTCCGCATCTCTTTGCCTTTCTGCTTTGCCAATATATTCCCAATCGACCACGAATCCATCCACACCCGCTTGCTCTGCTTCTCGAATCACCTGGGGTTCTGTGGAAAATAAAAAAAGATTAAAGGGGAAAAAAGCACTTTTGATTTCCAATTCAGTACACATACATTTCACCAAAATCCAATTGTTTTATCTTATGCATGGATGTCTTGACCTCTTCAATTAAAGAAATGGGCGCATTACAGTAATCCAAAGGGTAAAGCAATACCACGGTGAGGATTTCTCCAGTTTGTATTTCCTTTTTGATTTTATCCAGTTCCCTTTTTGAAAGACCTAAGGGATAATCCATTGGCGTGGGATTGTGAATCCCACAAGTGAGGTAATAAATTCCAGGTGCAACTCCCAACAGAAACGCTTCATTACTTGGAAGATTTTTCTTTAAATCTTGAATATGATCCTTCAGCTCAACATATTCCTTTGCGTTAAAAAGAGCATACCGAAAATGGGGGAGGGTAGAAAAAGCATAACCTCCAGTGAATGCCAGTTTGATAGGTCGCCTGATTGATAAAATTATGCCGGGAGACAACCATACCACCAATGCCCAAGAAATCACACGGCGTAAAAATGAATTCAAAAGCGTTCGTAGGCCAATCCAAATGGCCTCTCCCCCAATCAACATCGCTGGTACTGAATACACAACATGGATAGAATCAAACCTGGGATAGGCACTAAAAATACTTGCCATTCCAAAGAACAACAAGACCAAAAATTCTGGTTTTTGATCCCGAGGTCTCCAGAGGAGAAAACCCAGTAAAAGGGGAAGAATCGCAAAAGGAAAAAGAAAAAATAAAAGCCCGTATGCAGTTTTCACATAAGAAAAAAAAGACGGCCTCATCCAGTTGAATAGAGGTTGAAAATTTCTAAAATAGGGAATTTGACTATGCCGAATATAATTCACTTTTCTCATAAAAGCATATTCCCAATAAGCTTCTTCGCTATGAGTGAGGACTACGGGCAAAACCACAGTGAGAAGGACAACCATGAAAAATGCGCCACTGACAATACCTATCCAAGTGCATCGCATTTTAGAATGGGCACGAGGGACTGAAGCAAACAAAAATACCCCGGCCAAGGCCAAAAGCGCAAGGATCCCATAATTTTGCTTCACCCCAAATGTCAATCCCGCAAATACTCCACTCCAGATCAACCAACCTCGAGACCGTTCGGAAAAAACTTGGGATTTCGTTATTTGAATCCATTTTAAAGCACTGTACAATGTTGCAATAAAAAAGACCATCCCCAATGGAGAATAAAGAGAATTCGGATAAGGGGGGCTATACACAAACAAAAAACCGATCACAAGCCACGGCCACTTTTTTTCTGGAAGAAAAAGCCGCGAAATTCGGACAGTTAAAAAAACAGTACTCGCAAAACAAAGCGCCTGAAGAAATTTTAACACCAAAATTTCAGTTCCAAAAAAAAGTGAGAAAAAAAGTGTGACATACGCAGAAATGGGATTCACTCCGAAAAATACGTCCCGATACAAAATTTCACCTTCTTTGAGACGACGAATCACCTGAAGAAACCAAGTTTCATCATACAAATTGACCCCAAATGTCCAAGTAAAAAGAAAACCGATTCCAAGGAGAAATATCCAAAAGAGAAAGGACCGGAAAAAAGGGCCAAAATTGTCGAGAAAATAGCATATTATCTTATTGCAATTTTTTGACATAGAATAAAATAAAAAATTAAAATAAAAAATACAAGCAGAGAAATGGGTGTGTCATATTTTTCAGGAAAATTTTTGTTTTTTTCTGTCTATTTTTGTATTTTTATTCACACTGATACGACTGGGAAAAAATCATCTTAAGGAGAAAGCCATGAAACATTCGTTCAGCATGATGTTCTTTTATTCCTTCTGTATGATAGGGATGGTATGGGGGATGAAAAAAACTTTTACACCGCCTATTTCTTTTGAACTCGCGTTCCAAAAAGCAGATTCTATTGTTCGTCAGCTCACTTTAGACGAAAAACTTAAACTCATTGGTGGGGAAAATAGCTTTTTTATCCATGGATTGGAGCGCTTCGGATTTCCAAAACTTTACATGGCAGATGCAACCCAAGGCGTGCACATTCGCACCGGATTCAGAGGAAAAACTTTTGACATCGAGCCCATGGAGAAATCCACTGCATTTCCCTGCCCGATTCTTCTGGCCTCGACCTGGAATCCAGACTTGGCGTATCGCTATGCCAAGGCAGTAGGGGAAGAATGCCGAGCAGGTGGGGTGGCTATCCTCCTCGGCCCTGGACTCAACCTCTACCGGAATTCCCAATGCGGACGGAACTTTGAATATTTTGGAGAAGATCCCTATCTCATCTCCAGGATGATCGAAAATTACGTGGTCGGAGTCCAGTCCACAGGCACCATTGCCACGCTCAAGCATTTCGTGGCCAACAATACGGATTTCTATCGGAGACGAAGCAATTCCATTGTGGACGAACGGACCCTTCACGAGATCTACACCCGAGGATTCAAAGCAGGCATCGATGCAGGGGCCATGGCGGTCATGACCTCGTACAATCTTGTCAACGGAGAGTGGGCAGGTCAGAGCCGATATGTGATTCATGACCTCCTGCGAAATCAGCTCGGCTTCAAATGGCTCGTCATGACCGACTGGCATTCGGTATGGGATGGGGAAAAGGTCATCATCTCAGGACAGGATCTTGAAATGCCAGAGGCCAAGGCCATTTTGAACGCCAAAGAATTGCTTCAAGAAGGGAAAATCTCTGAGGCAGACATTGACCGAATGGCCAAAAGCATTCTTACCACGATTTTTGCCATGGGGTTTTACGAACGTCCCCTGGTGGATAAAACTTATTATCAAAAATTTCCAGAGCACGTCGAAATTGCGCTTCAGACTGCCCGGGAAGGGATTGTGCTCTTGAAAAACCAGGGCATCCTTCCCCTCCAAAAAGAATTTCTCAAGAAAATTCTTGTCACAGGAAAATTCGTGACCGAGATCGCTTCAGGGGGTGGCGCTGCTTACGTGGAAGGGTATGATCGGGTGACCCTCCTGGAAGCTTTAAAAATGGAATTCGGAGATCGCATCACGTATGATCCAAATCCCTCGGGTGAGGCCCTCCGTAAGGCCGATGTGGTTCTGGTGAATACAGGAACGCAAGACAGCGAGGGCTGGGACCGTCCTTTTGATCTTCCAGAAGAGGAGAATGCCTTTATCCTCCGTTGTCTTTCAGAAAATCCCAAGAGCGTGGTGATTGTCCATTCTGGGAGTGGCATCAACATGAGCCCATGGCACGAAAAGACCCAAGCCATTCTGTATTCCTGGTACAAGGGCCAAATCGGTAATGTGGCCCTGGCCGAAATCCTTTCGGGAAAGACCAATCCTTCTGGAAAGCTCCCCATCACCATTGAAAAACGCTTTGAAGATTCTCCTGCCTACGGATATATTCCTGAAGGCGAAACGCTCTATTCAGGATGGCCGGGGCAGAGAGAGTACGAGCATCCAGTGTACAATGTGGAATACAAGGAAGGAATTTTCGTCGGGTACCGGTGGTACGATGCCAAGGGGATCGAGCCTCTTTTCCCCTTTGGCCATGGACTTTCGTATACTCAATTTCGCTACTCGGATCTAAAAATTCCAAAGAAAAAATGGAAGATGGGTGAGCCGGTCCAGGTGACGGTCCAGATTCAAAATATTGGAGATCGAGAAGGCGCGGAAATTGTCCAACTTTATGTACAAGACGAGATCGCTTCGGTACCGAGGCCTCCAAAGGAATTGAAAGGCTTTGCCAAAGTCTGGCTCAAGCCAAAAGAATCCAAAACCGTGGCTTTTGAGTTGAATGAAGAGGCCTTTGCATTCTGGCATCCCGAACGCAAGGCATGGACCGTAGAGCCGGGCACGTTTACGCTTCTTATTGGCTCTTCCTCCAAAGACATTCGCCTCAGTGCACAGGTGGAACTTTTCGAATAAAACGCGTGGACTGTTCGGCAGGGTGTGAAACCCTGGCCTCCAAAACCTCGTCAAAAGATATTCGGCTCAAAGAGCTGGAAATTGAACGAATCATCAAAATTTTACGAGGACTTTGGCAAATTTTAAAAAATGGTCACCCTGAACTTGTTTCAGGGTCTCATCCAAGGAAAGATAGATGCTGAAACAGCTCAGCATGACTTTCATTGCCAAAATTTGCCAAAGTCGAATTTCATTATGAAAAAGGCGGGATTTTTATCCCGCCTTTCACTTTGATCATGAGGAGAAAACCCAGATCATTTGATCAAAATCATCTTTTTCACATCCGTAAAGCCATCATGTTGGATGCTGTAATAATAGACTCCAGTGGAAAGATCGGATGCAGAAAAAGGCACTTTGTGTAGACCTGCATTCAAATGCTGATTCACCAATGTCTTGACAAGTTTGCCTTGCACATCAAATACCTGAAGCGTGGTATGACCTGGTTTTGAAAGCATGAACTCAATATTCGTCGTCGCATTAAACGGATTGGGATAATTTTGAACCAGCGTGCAAGTTCTCGGACGGGCTGCTTCTTTTTCCACTCCTTCGTGAAGCGCTTTGCCTAAAGCCACCATACGGGCCACTTCAGCCAGGAAGACCTTTTCAGATTCTCCGGTAAAGTTGTAGTAATTGAAAGGTGCCTGACCACTGTTATCCCTGCCATTGCCAATCAATGTCCGATGACCTGCAGGATAATCTCCAGAACCAGGATAGAATTCCACATCCGGTTCAAAACGAACAAAGAAAACCGTACTGTCTATGTCATGGCGGGCAAGCACAATGCCATTGCCAGCATCCTTTGTCCCAATTGCGTCAAACGGAGCAAACACCCATGGCACCGGGGCAGAAACATCCAAACCCGCAAACACAGGGTCGTCTGGTTTTTCGATGATTGCGTTATGAATAGTGCCTTCTTCTGTGACACTCAGCATACTGGTGGTGTTGAACCAATTCAACCGACTGCTCCGGACTGCCCACATCTCCAGACACAACGTGGGCGTGGGGATCAGGTTCCATGCCTCCTTGTGATTTCCAAGGTCAAGACTCGGTACAGAACGTCCATAAATGATCAAATCTGCATTGTACAATGTATCCAAGGTGGCCTGTTCTGCTGTGGACAATGAGGCATTATAAAATTTAATGACTTCATACCCTTCGTCCTCTAATAGGTAAATAATCGGCATGTCTGGCCATTCTCCGGTTTCAGGATCGATTTTGACGTCATTCATCACCAGGACATACACAATGGTGCCCTTGGATTGGGCCTGTATCAAGGTAACCATGCTGAATAAAATCAAAAATACCAAAGCAATTTTTTTGGTAAACATCACTTCCCTCCTTCGTTTTTTAGAATTTGGTGTTGGAATCCAATGGACATGTTATCCCATCTCAAAAAATACGATCACCCCCTTTCTTCCCTTTACCTCTTTCGCGTCCATCATTCTTAATTCATGGTTAAAGCTTGCATCTACTCCTCTTGCTTTTGGCTTTCCCGTACTTTTATTGAAATTGGCGCAATACACGGGGAAAAGCCTTATCCCTTCACCTCCTTTATTGTTTTTGAGAAAACGCTTCGTAAAATGGTACAACCATGTGAACGTACACACAATACTCTAAAAACTTGTTTTTCATTCTTCACTTTAAAAACTGGCTTTCCACAAGATTAGGAAAAAATTTTAAACTTTAATCCCTGACAAAGAAATTATAACCAAATCCCCAGAAAAAATCAAGCTTTTTTCTGTTTTTCGGTTTTTATTTTTGCCGATTTTCCTTTTCCTGTTCCTCAGTTTTCAACCACCCTGCCTCTTCAATTGCTTGGATAATTCGTTCTGCAATGATCCGATGGGTACTCACGTTGGGATGGCCATTGGCCACATATCCGCCTTCCACATAGTCGAACTGGGCATAGAGGATGTCTTTTCTCCCTTGCGCAATTTCTCGATCCACCACCGCTTTTACCTGAGTTTGAATCCAAGGCACATGCGCAGCCACAGCGAGGATCTTCACGCCAGGATAGACCTTTCGAAGGATCGCAATGAATTCGTGATACGCAGTTTGAAATGCTTTGGCATTTTCTTCTGGGATTGGACCTTTCCACCCTCCGAATCCGGAATAATCGTTAAGCCCCAAGCACACCACAACGAGATGCGGAATAAACCGGGAAAAATCCCATTGGGGTGTTTCCAATTCCATCAAGGTCCGGTCAAACCACTTGGGAAGGGCAATGTCCTGATTTCCCTGCCAATCGCAAACCAAGCCGATGCCAGACCGAGCAGTAATGTGATATTCTGCATTAAAATGTTTTGCCACCAGCACAGGAAAACCCTGATCCAAATTGGTGACCGGGATCTTGGCTGTCCATTCCATTTCTGCTTCTGTAGCCTCATTCCCTTCAGCACACGTATAGGAATCACCCAAAAATTCAATCCGGAATTTTGGTCTTTCTGGCGGTTCCAGAATTCTTCCTTCTGTGGATAGCCAAAATCCAGAAATCGAAAAGGGTCCTCCAAAGGCAATGTTCCGCTTGGAAATTCTTAAGGTATGGGCTCCGGATCCAAGGCCCTGGGCCAAAGGATAATCTGCTTCCCCGGCCTTATCGCCGTGAAGGATTCCCACACATTTTCCATCTACCTCCACGTTGTAAAAATTCACATTGTCATTCATGCGGATACCAATCGAATCGCCTGTGAACCGCACCGTGAGATACACCCCTGGCCAAGAGTGAAGAACCTTCGCAGAATCAGCCACCTGCCATCTTCCAGTATACTGAATCCAGGCATGGGTCGCAGGGATCCAAGTTTTGGCCCAAAGCATTGCAGAAATTCCCATCATGGCTAAAATCATCCTCTTTTTCATTGCTCTTCTCCCAAAAGTTCACGAATCTTCGGTTCCATGGCTTCAGCCCAGACTCGATAGCCTTCTTCATTGGGATGGAGGAAATCGGGCATCAGGGCCTGGTTGAGTCGACCCTCTTTCAAAAGGAAAAGAGATCCCAAGTCCAAGAAGTGAATCGTTTTGCCGTCTGCAATGCGCGAGGCCAACCGGTTGGCCTCTGCGATCTTCTCCCGCTGGGTACAGGGTTCTGGTTCTCTCGGAAAGATGGCCAAAAGCAAAATCTTCATTTTGGGAAATCGAGTATGGAGCCGATCCACCACCGCAATGATCCCATCCGCAATCTCTTGGGCAGTGTGATCATTCCCATTTGAATTGTTCGTGCCGATCAAAACCACTGCGAGCTTAGGCGAAATGTGGGAAAAATCCGTATGGTCCAGCCGCCAAAGCACGTGCTGGGTCCAGTCCCAGCCAAAGCCAAGGTTCACTGCCTTCCGTGGTGCATAGTATTGATCCCAGTACTTTTTCCCCGTAGTCTCCCATCCATGGGTGATAGAATTCCCAACGAAAAGGATGTTTACATCCCCTTCGCGGAGACGGGCATTTATGGCCTCCATCCGAGGGCCGTACCAGGGTTTCACTGCTTCAAACGGAATGGGTGTGGGCGTGACCGCAGGATGATGCTTTCCCCTTACCTCTTGAAAAATTCTCTGAGACTGGGATGCACATCCAACCCAAAGTAAAAAACTTCCCATAGCCCATACCAAAAATGAATGCTTCACTTGCATCTTTTACTCCGAAAGTTTTTTAAATATACAAAAATGCATGATAGGTCTCAAATGTTATTTTTTCACAAAAAATAAAAAACCTCCCGAGA
>Ga0078972_1001305_pt1 | contig 94683 bp, 100 predicted proteins | sample YelNatPaOPGAMG01_FD_67568 | JGI IMG/M metagenome (GOLD analysis project Ga0078972, IMG submission 67568) | Hot spring thermophilic microbial communities from Obsidian Pool, Yellowstone National Park, USA - OP-RAMG-01 (SPADES assembly) (version 2) | ecosystem: Environmental > Aquatic > Thermal... | reverse complement strand
GGTTATACCTCTCATCGTCTTCACTACTGGGTGGATATCCATTCTCGTAGCCAACCATATTCTTATTGAGTCTTCTATACATGCTTGCGTCACGGTCCTGTAGAGCCAGTCTCTCTCCTCATGGCTCTTGAAGAGTCCTTGGTATATCTTCATGCCGTACTCGTCTATGAGGTCGTTCCTATACCACCACCATCCCTCAGTCTGCCATCCAGGCATGTAGCCAAGCCAGGGAGCACACATCTGGTTAATCGTGCCTGAATCGTACTTATCAGGCGCTGACTTACCCCAGCCCTCCGTGTAGAGATGCCACTGCAACTCGGCTGGGTCGGTATCGTATACTATGCCTAAAGCAACATCAAACGTAGTTATGAGTTTGTCGACTGTGAAGCCTAGGAATTCTAGGTCTTTAGAAAATTCTTCACCTATATCTCGTCTCTCATCCTCCTGCCTTATTATGAACTTCAGTACTACCGGGCTACCGCCATAGTACCACTTACCACCAACTAAGTAAGCCCCCGCTTTACTCATCTCCTCACTCACTATCTTCCTCGCATAGTAGGGGTCATACTTAAAGTTGTATGATAGTATTATGTCAGCTACTAACGCGTAGTCTGGATCGAAAGCCGATAAGAAGGTGTACATCGGCGACGCGAAGCCTCTATAGAGGGTGTTTACGACGTAATCTCTATTAGCTATGAAGTTTAACGCGAACCTGATCCTCTTAATTCCTAGAGGATTAATCCTCTCCCCGTCAGCAGCTAAATCAACGAATGTCACATTCTTATCTTTGTCGTAGTAGTATTGAACGATTATGTTCTCAGGCACTCCGAGCAAGTTAGCTATCTCCTTAGCAGTCTTACTAGTTTGATCACCTGTTAGGTTAACTGTCTTGACGGGTGCTGGGTTAAGGATTATGTCTACAAGACCTCCTGGGGCGGTGACGTAAGAGATCATGCCCTCTATAGGTTTGAAAGCGTCTAGCTGTGTTGGTCTAAGACCGAATATGTATGCCTGTATCTCGCCAGATTGGAAGGCGGAAGCTATCAGATCTGGAGTGAGGGGATATCTCTTGAAGGTTATAGATTCTGACGCAGGACCTACTTGCTGTTGCGCGCTCACCACTGAGAACGCTGCTACTACGGTTAGTAAGATTAGGGAGAGTATTACTAAGGATACATATTTCCTCATATAGGCACCTCACTATAAATCTATGATGCAACCTTTATAAACTTTATGTGCTATGCTTTTCATGACGGTTGTCTTGGGATGAGGGTGGGGGTATTAATTGCTGGTGTGTTACTCTTGGTACTCTCCTTAGTCTTAAGTTTCATGATGGCAGTGCCTGAGGTAAGTGTTTTTAGGGATTGCCGGGAACGTTCGGTGAAAGCTCTTGATATCTTATTCGTTTATTGGGGTAACTACACGGTTTCCGGGGGCATGGGTAACGCTTCTTTAAGTATTGTGAGTTCCGAAGAAACGTTGCTTAACATAACTTACGGTATTAGTTTCGGAGAATCTAATAACGTGGTAGTTTTGTCGGAGTTCAATTACTTCATAGGTAACGCCACGTATTTCTACGTGTACGTGATCCCATACAGAGACACGAAATTACTGATTTGCTTGAACGCTTTAATAACGCGTCAAAGATCCTACCTACTGCTACCCACACTCATCTCCTGGGTCTCGGGAATGACTGCAACGGCGTACGCGGCATACACACGTATAGAGCGAGTCTTCAGGAAAAGTCTTAAAAAAGAGAAAAGACGGTAGCCGAGCGTGTTTATTAACTGGTGTAACAACCAGTAACTGGTGGTGAGGCATGCTCTTTGATTTAGCGCCGAAGACTTCTAGGAAAGACTTGTACGATTTTAACGAGGAACTTGAGAAGCTATACAAGGATTACGTGAATGCAAGACTCGTCGCGGTCGTAGGTCCTCGTAGAGCGGGTAAGACTAGCTTGATCCTCACCTTCTTAAACGAGTATAGGATCCCGCACGTATTCTTCGATTGTAGAACTGTCTCGCTCTCAGATTACGGGGTTACGTTTAGGAGTTTTGCTGAGGTTTTCTCCAACGCTATTAATTCTTTTCTAGATAAGCACACGGTCTTCAAGAATAGGTTGCTGAACTTCTTGAGAGGTCTTAAGGGGGTTGAGGTTGATGCGTCCCTTGCCAGAATTTACTTGAGGTGGAAGAGGGAGGAGAGGTTTAGTGTCGTAGCTCTTCTTGAAAGACTCAACGCTTTCGCCGAGAGTGAGGGTATGAGACTCGCTCTAGTTCTCGACGAGCTTCAGGAACTATCACAGCTTAACCTGAATTTCTCTAAGTTACTTGCTTACGTATACGATCACCTAAAAAATATCGTTGTGTTTGTGTCTGGCTCTCAGGTAGGGCTGTTATACGATATGTTAGGGTTTGATGATCCTGAAAGCCCTCTGTACGGGAGGCTAATATCTGAGGTGAGGGTTAGGAAACTCGCGAGAGAAGAATCAATAGATTTTCTTGAGAGAGGGTTCGGTGAGGTAGGTCTAGTAGTTGATAGACGTTTAATCGAGGAAGTTGTTGAAAGACTCAACGGCCTTATCGGGTGGTTAACTTTCTTTGGGTGGAGCTACGTGAACGGCTTAAGAGATTTGGAGAGTGTGGTAGACGCTGCCTCCAGGCAGGAAGCTCTGGAGGTGAGGAGATTCTTATCAAGGTCTAGATCCGAGAAAAGGTTGAGGACTATGCTTAAGTTAGTTTCTCAAAAACCTATGAGGTGGGGTGAGTTGAAGAAAGCGCTGGAATTCAGTGAGGGAGTGGAAGTGGATGATCACAACTTCAACTCCCTACTGCAAAAACTTATTAAGGCAGGCTTGGTCGAGAAGCGTGGCGAGAACTACTTGGTATCGGATCCTGTAATCGCTGTGGCGATCCAGAAATATGTTTGAGTTCTGAAACCTAAACCTAGCTTACTTAGAGTTCAACTCTTCGCGTGTAACCAGCAAGAAACGTAGTGGTCTTTATTTATCTTTATTATGGGGGGTTCTTCACGCCTGCATATATCCATCACGTACGGGCACCTAGGGTTAAACCTACATCCTGCTGGAGGTCTCCTCAGGTCCGGGGGCACTCCAGGTATCCAAGTTATTTTTTCTTTAGATCTTATGCGGGGTATGCTCCTTAACAATCCTTGCGTGTACGGGTGCCTGGGCTCCTTGAATATCTCGTCTGAGGGACCTATCTCAGCTATCTTCCCGGCGTACATAATCGCCACCCTGTCCGCGATCTCAGCTATTAAGCTGAGGTCGTGAGTTATGAAAATCATTGACGATCTCTCCTCAGCTTTGATCTTCTTCAGCAAGTTCATTATCTGTGCTTGGATGACGACGTCCAGAGCTGTGGTAGGCTCGTCCGCTATGACTAGCTTGGGTTTGAGTAGGAGGGCCATAGCTATCACGACCCTCTGCTTCATACCGCCGCTCAACTCATGCGGGTACCTCTTCATCAACTCTGGGTTTAGACCGACTTGCTTGAGCGCCTCAGTCACTACCTTGACGGCCTCCCTACTCGTCATCCCTTTATGAACCATGAGGACTTCGGTTAACTGCTTCTCGACAGTGTAGACCGGGTTAAGCACGTTCATCGCTCCCTGAAACACCATACTCACCTTACTCCACCTAACCTTCCTTAACTCACCCTCACTAAGCTTGGTTAGCTCTATACCATCGATAACCACACTACCCCCCTCGATCCTGCCGGGCGGGGGAACCAAACCTAGTATAGCGTAACCTAATGTAGACTTACCGCAACCGGATTCACCGGCTAAGCCCAGAACCTCCCCCTCACCAACACTTAAGGAAACATCATCAACAGCTCTCACAATCCCTGCCAGGGTACGGTAATAAACCTTTAAATTGTTGACTTCCAACACTGTCCCCGGAGAGCTCACTTCTACACACCTAGAAAAACTTATGGAAACTAATTTAAATATTCTTGAAGCTTAAATTAGTCTAAACACCTTATTCTTTGATGATGAGGTGGGCAGCCTAAGACTCTGTGAGGGGATGAAGACCGCAGTTCACTCTGACCATACTTGAATCTCCTTGAGGTTAACCCGGTAAAAACTCCCCTATCTCCCCGGCGTGTTAACACATTAAATAAAAGTCTATGTTGAGCTCGGTAGGTAGTGACTAGATAGTGGACGGGACGTTTCTGACGCACTTAAGTTCCTTGAGTTTATCGAATATCTTATTTACTGCAGCACTAACCTCGTCCTCGTCTTTAGCGCCCGTTATGACCATCTTACCGCTACTGAATATTAGGAGGACTACTTTCGGGTCCTCCATCCTATGGATTAAGCCGGGGAATTGTTCCGGCTCATACATCACGTTAGGGAGCATTAAAGCCGCTTTCTCTAAGTCTACCTCAACACCTAAACTAGCTGAAGCCACTATGTTCTGTATCTGTATCCTGGGTTTCCCAACTATTATTATGCCGTGCCTGACGAAAGCCCTAATTATTTTCTTGAAACCGTCGATCAATTGATTCTTACTCTTAGCACCGGTAATCACCATCTTACCGGAATTAAATATCAGCGCGGTAAGCCTGGGCTTACTAAGCCTGTAAATAAGTCCCGGAAACTCCTCAGGATCGTATTCAACGTTTGAGACAGTCCTAGCCACCGCGCCTAAATCAAGGTTCTGATCAAGGGTTGCGGTAGCTACGATATTCTCGATTCTAATAATCGGCCTAATCTCCACTTTTAAGCACCCCAAATTAAAAACGCTATTTAAGCTTTATAAACTGAAAACCTCGTTGTTCACGGTAGGGTGGCGGGAGAGATTTTTAACCCACTACTGAGTTAGGTCTTGGGATGTTCTCTTCGCGGAAGGGAGTTCGTGCATAAGCATAGCCCGCAGGGTAGTGAGCTCTGCGGGATGGGGGAGTCGCGAGTCCCCAAACCAGCAGGCGAGGCTGGAAGCACAAAACCCCAGCTAAACGCTGGAAACCCAACCCTTTAGAACAGGGTGGCTCACAAGCTCTAAGCACAGCCAGCTGATTAAGGTCGCCTGGTGAGGTATCGCGGGTTTAGTAGATGTATTCGGCAAGGTCTTTAAGCGGCGGTAACTCGAAAATACCTATCTCCTCATCAACTATCACCGGTTTTATGTTAGGTATTGAAGCACTCTCCTTTAGTATCGGCGATATGTAGGTTTCCTTATCTAGGGTTATCCTAGATCCTGTTTGGTAAGCCCCGGTAGCTGGTAACGTGATGAAGACCTTGCCTAAGCTACTTATCTCACCGACCAAGAAGCAGGGGAACTTCCCTAACCTACCGACACTATCCCTCAACGTTATGCTGGGATGCTCGTGTCCTAAGATGAGGTATTCCCACGAACCACCCACATCCTCGGGAACCGGTTTATGCCCGTGAACGATCAAGTACTCACCTAAAACAAGGTATTCCACAAACTTAAACTCAAACCTCTTCTTCAGTAACGGGAGGTAATTATCGTGATTCCCTCTAACAATAATGAGTTCCTCCACCCTAGGCACCGCATACGAGAAAAACCTCATTAACTCCCTCCTCTCAGCAACACCTATACCGCTAAAACTGTGTTTGAGATCCCCAGCCACTATTAACTTACTCGTCGGGAAATCCTCAAGAAGCTTCTCAAGAAGCTCCATAAACTTCCTCAACTGAAAACGAGGTATGAAAACACCTTTCGAAGCTAGCTCATCCTCGTAACCTATGTGTGCGTCAGCCACGACTAACGCCTTATATCTTCTTAAGTAGAGTGCCGGGGACACACCGGCTACCTCAACTCCAGGAACTAACTCCATACCCGAGCCACCTAACCACGCTTACCCCAACTACCGCGTCAACACTACCTAACCAGAGATTCCAACACTAAAAGAGCTTACGAGACATTTAAGTCGTGAGTGGGATATATTATATGATGATGAGGCTTACAAGGGTTGAGTAGGTGATGTGAGAACCCGCGTCTGATCTACGCAGTCTTCTCACGACGACTTAAAACTATTAAAGTCCCGGAAGGATATCTTGAGGCTCCGTCCAGTAATTCCCTCATAAATCTCGCCACTTCCTCCACACTCATAGCTACTGAGGTAGCTTCCGGCGGCAACTTCTTAGAAGGCACTTTAACCCAGTCTAGAGCCACCCCAACCACCTTAACGTTGCGAGGTATGTAGTTAGGTAATTCCTTAATCATCGTGTGGAGCGCTGCTGAGGAAGCTACTGTAGGCAGGGAGGGGTTTAACCCTTCGTAAACTCTGGAACCTTTAAGTGGGGTTAGGTCCACTAAAACGACAATCACTGAAGGCTCGCCGATCATGAAGGGGGTCAGAACCCTAATCAAGGTTATCGGGACCACCAAATCTAGGTAAACCACTCTCTTAACTAACTCCTCCCGCATGCCGTTAAAGCTGGTTTGGTCGAATACTGGCTCGATAATTATGGAAGCGTCTAACCTGCTCGTCAGCGACCTCAGCTTACTGAACAAGCTCTCAACTCCTTCTTCCATGAAATCATGTCTTATCAAGTGAATACTTAGGTTGCCGGAACCCCCCTCAGCTAAGGTTAAGAACTTTCTGAGCTCCTCACACATCTTATTGCACTGCAGGAAGAGCTCGTAGTCCCTAATTAGCGAGAACGCTATATGCCTGACTAGCTTCCCTGAAGCCCCCATGATGAATAGCTTCCTCAACCCAGGTACCTCATAAGAACTCTATAAGTAATAACCCGTAAATAGGTGATGTGAGAGGGTCTGTCCTGACGTTTAAGGAGAATACCTCGACACCTTGGGTTATTGATAAGCCCCTGACGGATTTAAGAGAGTACTCCTCAACATCCGTGGATATTATTAAAACCCTCCTCACCTTAGAGACGTGTCTGGGGACTGCTTCAGGACGGACTAAGTACGTGTTAAACGAGCGCTTATACACTACCTCTTCAGCGACCCCCCACATCGAGGGGCTGGCGGTGGTTATGAAGGGCTCCGCGACGAATTTCCTCAACTCCCTCAAAACATTATCGTAGGCTTGAAGTAAGTCCTCCAACAACTTAGCGTCCAGGGAATTCAACTCCTTCACTATCCTAGCCTTACGTAAAGACTCGCTAGGAGCTAATTCCCCGGCAGCAAGCGACGTGATTATGTGGGTGTGTAGTAACCACTCGTCGGTATCGAGGTTTACTACCACGTTACCGCTTAACCTATACTCAAGATCCTCCCCTAACTTACTCTGAGTGACTACCAGCACCCTATGATTAGTCCACGTCAACTGATCGGTGAGTAACCTGAGGTTATGTAGTCCTTCACTAGACGAGTAAATTATGACGCTGGATTCCCTGCTCTCGTCATACGGCGCTATGTAATACATTAAGTCCTCTGAATCCACGTACCTTACGTCTTTATCGGTTATAGAGGAGAAGATTATTGAAGCGTACCTAGCCGGCGACTCATAAAAATCTGAGGTAGTGGTTATTACCTTACTAGAGCTTTTAATAAAATCAGCTATCGAGAGCGACTTACTCCTTAACTCATCGATTCTATCCTTACTTAATTTACGTGATAAGACCTCTATCAGATCAGCGCGTCTCTCAAGCTCTTCTCGCACCAGCACCCCACCGCTTCCTCAGGTTTAGGTATCTTAGGTATGAGGCTTGCGAGAATCTTCTTAGCTTTCTCAACGTTCTCGGACATAACCTTAGCTACTTCCTCAGCGGTCACGGGCTTCTCAGCCCAGACGTCGTAGTCCGTGACTAGGGCTATGGTAGCGTAGTGCATCTCAGCTTCTCTCGCTAAGTTAACCTCAGGGACTAGGGTCATGCCGACGACGTCCGCTTTAAACACTTCCTTCCACACCCTAGACTCAGCCCTGGTAGAGAACCTGGGTCCCTCAATACACACGTAAGTACCTCTGGGATGAATCTTTATGTTTAGTGAAGCACCTACATCTAAGATCAGCTTCCTCAGTGTGGGGCAGAACGGGTCGGCCATGCTCACATGCCCTACCAAGGAACCGTCGAAGAAGCTGTAGTCCCTCTTCTTAGTCATGTCTATGAATTGATCAGGAACTACTAAGTCGCCGGGCATGTAGTCCTCGCGCAAGGAACCCACAGCTGAAACAGCGACAACCCACTTAACACCCAGAGACTTAAGCGCCCAAATATTAGCGCGGTAATTGATTTTATGTGGAGGTATCTTATGACCTCTGCCGTGCCTGGGGATGAACGCGACCGCCCTACCCGAATAAGAACCTACTAAGACGTTATCGGAAGGAGGCCCGTAAGGGGTGTAAACCTTGAACTCCTTAACTTCCTCAAACATCCCTGGATCATACAACCCACTCCCACCAATAACTCCTATCTCAGCCTTAACAGGGGGTTTAACCAACACTTTAAACACCACAAAAATATATTCAGTCCTAAGCTTAAAACGTCTAAGGATCCTCCCGACCTGCTTAGGAGGTTTGGTGCGGGGGGTGGGATTTGAACCCACGCAGGCCTACGCCATCAGGGCCTAAGCCTGACCCCTTTGACCTGGCTCGGGCACCCCCGCCAATAATTATAAGTGGTTGACTCGTTAATAAGAATTTACGCGTCACCCCCCAACGCACTACATAAGGAGCAATCATAAACTAAGAACTATGCCGAGGACTGATAGGGAGAGCAGGTTAAGCAACGTGAGTACTGCTGTTACGGCGGAAACTAACTCAGGACTCCACCCATGTTTTTGAGACATTATGATGTTTATTAGTGCTGGAGGCATTAACGAGACCATGATTAATTGGAGTCCTCTAAACCACGGGATTCCGAAGATTAAGACGAACAACAAGCTTATTAGCGGGCTCACCACAAACCTGAAAGTCCCTACGAGTAGCGCTTCCATCAAATATTTCTTAAGCACGCTGAGTCTCACGGGCAGTCTCAAACCTAGTATTACCGCAGATAAGTAACTCATGAGAGGGCCTGCCCAGAAGAGAACGTTGGATACTGAGGCAACGTATTCTCTAAACCCGTAATGTAGGGTAAGCCCGGTTAGGAACCCTATAGTTACCGGGTGCTTCAGAAACTTACCTACAGTAAACCTCTCTGAGTGCATGAAGTCCGGGACGATAACGTTTAGCGTAACTGTAAAGAACCCGTAGATAGAGGCCATTTCTAGAGTACCGAAGAAAGCCATGCTTACGGGGAACCCCAGGAATACCGCGTTAGGGAAAACGGAAGCTAGGAAAACCGCCTCCCTCACGCCACCCTCGTAGTGCCGTAATTTATACACGAAAACAAACACCACGAACATGAATGTCAGGAAGGAAGCTAAGACCCATAAATCCGAAACGTTTAACCCCCTCTCACCGAAGGTCTTGAAAAAAGTTAGAGGTATTAAGACCCAGTAAACCACGTTAGTTAAGGTATTGACTAGGGGTTCATAGAAAGCTTTCCCGTTGTATAGGTAGTTAACGAGTAACGCGAGGAGTATTAAGCCAGACATTACCGATATCTCAGTCACCATTTACTGAAGACCTCGATACTAAGGTATGTTGAAGCCAAGACCCTTGAGAATCATTCTCGCGGCGATGAACCATAAAACCAGCGCGAAACCTCTCCTCAAGGTTATTGATCTAGTCCTCTTAGCTATTGAAGCACCTACCTGAGCACCTATTATTAGTGTTGGAGCTAAAGAAATCAGCAACCCCGGATCCACGTTCCCTAGAGAGTAATGAGTTAAAGCTGACGTAACCGAAGTTATTGTGATAGCCATCGAAGAAGTTGCTACGGCGTAATGTATTAAGAAGCCTAAGGACGTTAGGAGAGGCACGTTCACTACCCCGCCACCCACGCCGAGAAGCCCTGCTACCAAACCCGCCAAGCAGCCCCCCAACACTAACAGGACATAGTTTTTCACACACCACTCTACCGAGGAGTTCCCAGACCCCTTACCATTATCGCTAGTAGCTATTATCCTTAAGCCAACGAGAATCAAGACAACCCCGAAGATCGTCTTAAGTAAATCAGGGTTTAACACCTTAGTAAGTTGCGCGCCGAAATACGCTGTCACTGCAGCACTCACTGACAGTAGAATGCCGGCTCTATAAACCACGTACCTATACCTAGAGTACGCGATAGTTGAGGAGAGCATGTTGAAGAATATCGCGCTCGCGGAAGTCCCTACAGCAACCCTTATGTCAACCCCCATAATATTCAGGAGGGGGACCATTAGGAAACCCCCTCCGAGACCAAACATAGAACCCAGTATTCCCGCGCCAAGACCTATTAGGGAAGCCACCAAGTAAACTAGCACGGCACGTCCCCTAACCTACCACGAGGTTTTCTCACGTATTCCCTCTAAGCCGTTAACCAAGGTTCGCAGACTATCCCTAAACTGCGTGGGTTGCTGGCCTAGGCCTACCCTGAGGTATCCAGGTATCTCGAAACATTCGCCCGGGTTAACCAACACGCCGTACTCTCTGAAAAGCTCGTGTGCGATCATTAACGTGTCGTCACTCCAGGGAATCCTAGCTAGAAAATATGCTCCAGCACTCGGCCACACAACCTCGAAGAGATCTCCAGCTTCGGAGTAAGCCCCCTCAAGAATCTCTAAATTACCCCTCACGATGCTCTTAGCCCTCTCCCTAAGTCTCTTAACGTTATCTCGCTCAAGCATTACTGAAGCGATGTGATCGCTGAGTATTGAGGGAGCTATAGTGGTATAATCCTTTAAACTCCATAACCTGCTAATTAGCTTCTCGGAACCCGCCACCCACCCAACACGCAGGCCGGGCAACCCGTAAACCTTAGATAAGCCGGAGACAGAGACGGCTTGACCTGACGAAGCAATCTCGAGAACGCTCGGCCTAGGCTCCTGCAACTCAGAACCCCAGTAAACCTCGTCGAAAACCAGTGTCGTACCCGTTTTCTCAGCTTCATAAGAAAGTTCCTCAAGCTCTCTCCCAGTCATATAGGTGCCTGTAGGGTTGTTAGGGTCGTTCACGAACATAGCTTTAGGTTTGTGCTGCCTCATTAAGGAAATTGCGTCATCTATCGGGAAACTCCAGTCCGGCGGATTCCTCCTCAAAAATATCACGCGAGCCCCTAACCACTTAAGCAACCCGGGTATTTGCATGTAGTTCGGGACATCAACCAACACTAAATCGCTCAACCTCACCAAACCAAGAACAGTTAATAAGTTAGCTTCGGCGGAACCGTTAGTCACGAGAACGTTTTCTGGACCCACACTACCCCCATAAATCTCCGAAATTCTCTCCCTAAGCTTAGGGGAACCTTTAGTCCACCCATACCCTAACTCAACCCTAGATAATTGATCCAGGCTTAAGCCGTAATCAGATAACTCAGCAATCGATAGCGGGTGAACACCGCTATCACTAAGCAACACCCTAGCACTAGTTTCATGAAGACTCTGCCATCTCTCAAGACAGAATACTGGAAGCCCGCTCAAGACCTCACCAAACAAAATCTGACGCAACGCCTCTGGAAGTGAAGGCTCAGACACATCACACACCAAACCAAATATAGTTTAAGGAATATAAGGGTTCGGGAATAGAGTATTCTTTAATCACCGAGTGATTAGTCGGACCTCAAGATATTGAGGAGGCACGTATTCCTAGTTAATCCCGAAGCGATCAAGTCCGCTAATCTGAGAGGTTCCGGTATCGTGGAGACATGCTGAAGTGATGACATCAGCTTGGATGCCTCGCTTAAGCCTAGCCCGTAAAGAGAAACTCTTAAATTCTTCTTACGCGTCACCACCTCCTGCACCCTCCTATAATTACGTTCTATGACGTCATACCTTTCTCTCCAATCGGTGAAGTGCTTTATTAAGGCTGCCCTCACCCTATCCAACTTCAGCTTAGTCTTAAACAATACTACCACAGGAATCCCTGTCCGTACGTTAATTTCTTCCGGGTCCACGAAGTTGAAGCCCGCTACCGTGACCCCGTCTAGGAAGACGGCTCTGATATCTGCTGCGGAGCCCCTCCTTAAGTCGTTGATGATTTCCAGAGTTCTGGAGGTTCCGTCGGAGCCGTCCACGACTACGGTAGTTATTCTTATACTTTCCGGTTTCTTACCCAAGCATAAAACGCCTACTAAGAGGGTCTTAAGCCTTAATTCCTTAAATTCTTGAGTGAAGTAGCCGTCATCTACCCCGATAGTTAGTGGGTCGCTCATCCCTTAATCATCTAGTTAAAGAGGGCTACCTGCTCAACGCTTTCGCGTCTTCTTTCAATGCCTTAAGTATTATGTTGCGGTCAACGGCTAACTCTATCTCCTTAGTTTTCCCGTACCTACCCCTGCTGACCACTTTAGCTATGACTAGGCCCGCCATCTCCAACTCACTCACTATGTCCGAGACCCTACGCTGTGTTACTGGTTCAAGACCTAACGACTTAGCTATCTCACGATACTTCACGTACAAGTCCCCAGTACTGCTGAACCTCCCCCCTGCTAAGGCAGTAGCTAGTAAGACTAGCTTACTGTGTTGCGGTAGTGTCTGAACCACTGCTGAAACCATGTCGTTCTCTAATTCCTCCCTAGCTATCTTGACGTGCTCTATCCTAACTTGCTCCTCACCCAACCTCTCAGCTACCTCACCGGCTATCCTGAGTAAGTCGAGAGCTCTCCTAGCATCCCCGTGTTCCTTAGCAGCGATAGAAGCACAGTACTCGATCACCCCCTCAGTAATAGCGCCTTGCTTAAACGCTTTCGAGGCTCTGTCCCTCAATATGTCTGAGAGCTGTATCGCGTCGTAAGGAGGGAACAGTATCTCCTCTTCGCTCAAGCTAGACCTGACCCTAGGGTCGAGGTTATCCCTGAAGCGGACGTCATTAGTTATCCCGATTACGGAGACCCTCCCCCTCTCAAGCTCTTCGTTAATCCTGGTCAGCCTGTAGAGGATTTCGTCACCGACCCTCTTAACTAACGCGTCCACCTCGTCGAGAACTATAACCACTATCTTACCGGCCGTACCTATCTTGACCTTCAACCTACGGAAGACCTCCGCAGTAGAAAGCCCTGTGAAGGGAACCTTACCACCCAAAGACTCAACAAGGGTTGACAAAACCCTGTACGTCGTGTTCTCGTGCCTGCAGTTTATGTAGACCGGGACGAACTTATCGTTGCCTGTCTTCCTAGCGTAGTCACCGATCTTCTTCAAAACATACTTAACCACGGCCGTCTTACCAGTCCCTGTCAAACCGTAAATAAATACGTTACTAGGCCTCTCACCCCTTAGCAGAGGCGAGAGTACCTCAGTCAACTTCCTTATCTGCTCCTCCCTGTGCGGCAAGTACTCCGGCACGTAATCAGATCTAAGAACCTCTCTATTCATGAAAACAGTCTTCTCAGACTTGACCAAAGTCTCAGTCACTATATCCCTCGCACCGCTACTCAACTCTACTCACTCCATAGGAAGTAGTGGTCCCCCAAATAGTGACCAATACAAGTTAATAAGCGTAACTAATAAATGAATCTCTCGTTAATTATGACCCTAATTATGAAAGGCACGATAATAGAGGATAATACCACCACAACTACGATGCTTTGGAAAAGACCCGCACTTAACAAACCGTTAATGTATGCTGTCAGAACAAGCGCTGACTCGATAGACCCTCTAGAATTCATTATTAAACCCCCTAGAATAGATTCGCCTAAACCGAATCTACTAAATATGCGCGCGTAAATAAAGAAGCCGAGGAACTTACCTAAGAAAGCTGCAAGCAATAACGTCAGCGCTGTGATGTCGAGGAACGCGGTAATACTTGAGAGCGTTCCTAAGATGACGAAGAAGAGGGGGTAAACGAAGAACCTCATGTAGGTGGTTATGTGCTCTAACAGATTGAAGAGCTTAGTTGAGTAACTTAGTGTTGGGTCTCTCCTCAGCCTAAGAACGCTTAAACTCAATCCCGCAACGTAAACACCCATATACTCGGAAACACCTAGCGAGCGTGCCGTGAAACTTAAGGTAAACATTAGCGCTGATGCGAAAAAGACGAACTCATCCCAAGACATCCTGCTCACAGACTTGAAAGTGGTGGATGATATTATGAACGGTACCGCGAGGAAAACAGCGTTAAGTAACACGAGACCCGCGCTCACGGTTACCGGCACCTCGAAGATAGTGCTCTGAATTAGAGCCGCTAGAAATACCAGAAGTAAGTCGTCCATGAAGGAAGCCGCTATAACTAGGTTTCTCAAGGTTAGTAAATCAACCTTAGACTCCCGGAGTACTACTATAGCGATCTCGGTAGCTGTATTAGCTAGTGCTACACCAACGATTAAGGAAGCCACTAAGTCAGTGCCTAAACACAAGAGCAAGGAAGCCACTAACGCGGTGGTTAACGAGACGTTAAGGAACGTTAGGGTGAGTGCTTCTCTAAACCTCCTCCTAACGGAATCTAAGTCAACGTTAATTCCTGCGTAGAAAAACAAGAAAAGCAGGGCTAGACTTAGTATGGAGGTGCTTACTTGCCTCGTGTTTGAGAAGCTAGCGTAGAGAGCGCCTAACACGACATACACGGGAATGCCTGAGATGCCGTGTTTAGTTAGGAGTAACGCGATCCACTGGGTAGCGGCGATTAAGAGAATTAACCCGGTATCCATACCTCAATATCACGACGAGCTACTAGTGCTCCTCATCCCTCCTCTACTTCCTCAGACTCTTCAGTAACTTCAGATTCGAACACTACCTCATCCACGCTGTGGAGTGCGACACCTAACTCCCTCAAAGTATTCTCGACTTCCTCGTAATCTATGTCATCGCCGTTAATAGTTACGACTAAGGTCACTGTCTCCACATCCATCTCACTAACAACTATGGATATCTCTCTAACCCCGTTGACTTTAGAGAGGTTCTTAGCTAGCGTGACCAGGGTTGGCTCTCTTATTGGCTTAAGTACGTCTAAGACTAGCTTCTTAAGCCCCATATTACCTGTATGCACCTCCTTAAATCAGGGTCTAACATAATATTTACTTATTCGATTATTAAGTCTTTACTTAATCCTGACTTTATTGACTTTCTTGTTTGCCCAAGAATATCTTCTTATGCGTTTTGATGCGCCGAAACCGCATGCGGCGCAATATCCTTTAGCTACGTTGTAGGAGTGCCTGCCACACCTCCTACACCTTATGTGTGTTTTCCCCTTACTCCGCTTACCCATGGAGGGCGTTCCTTTCATGCTGTATCACCTGAATCACACGGGTGACATGAATATTATGTTCTCCCCTCTAACCACGACCACACCCAACTTTCTTGACTCGTTCTCCAGTATTTCCTCAGCGTCTTCGAGAACTATGTTAAGGTGTTGGTCGAAGCTTCTTAAGACCCCCCTAAGCAGCTTATTACCACGTAGTTTAACTAGTATTAGCTTGCCGAGATTCTCACTCAGTAATCGTTGAGCCGCGTCACTCATCCTCAACACCCATCCTGAGTTAACCACTAAAACTATATAGTGTGGGCTTTAAATATTTCTAAGTGTCTTAATGAGCGTGGGTGAGGGATGAGTAGGTATCCTTTGAGGAAGAAGGAGCTTAAAGAGCTCGAGGAATATTTAACGGCTCAGTTCCCTAAACTCGCTTCAGTCTTAGGGAGGTTGGAGTCAGGCTACATAGTAGAGTTAGAGGATGTGGGGCAGGACATCAACCTAGTAATCCTCAACGAGCTCCCAGCGTTCATCCAGGTAGGCAAGGACTTCAAGATACCGACTCTAGTATTAGTGAAGATGGCGGGGATTGAGAGCACTCAGTACGCGGTGGTTGATGAAGGAGCGGTCAAACACCTCTTAAACGGCGCGGACGTCATGTCACCCGGAATACGGGAATGCTCTAACTTCCAGGGAGGTGCTTTAGTAGCTGTCTGGAATCCGTCGAAGGAGACACCGCTCTGTATAGGTAGGGCTTTAATGAGTTGCGATGAGATAATGAGGGTACGTAAAGGGAAAGCAATAAAGAACGAGCACTACGCTGGGGACAAGATATGGAGGAAATGTTTAGAGTTGCTGGCTAGGAAGAGTAGGTAGGTCTGAACAATGCTTAAAACTTTAGGTCTTAATGTAGTGGGTTTGGGATGTATCCGCTAGTAGGGTTTGTTTGCAAGCCTAGGAGAGAAGTAGGGAAGGTGCTTAAGAAGGGCCGTCCCACAGACCTGAAAATAGGTATCTTAACACCCATGCCTTATGAGGCGGCCATAAGCTCCCTCTTCATGCAGTTAGCTTACTACTATCTTAACAGTCTTGAAAACGTCCTAGCGTTTAGGTACGTATACGATGGCGGGGAGGACGTCGTTGAAGCGCTTGACGCTTGCTTAAACCCTAAGAATCTTGACGCCCTACTCATATCAGCCTCGTTCGAGCTTGACTACCCCTACATAGCCAGGATCTTAGCTGGGTTAGGGATGCTCCCGAGAGGGGGGATTGCAAGACCTGTCGTGATCGTGGGAGGTTTATCACCTACCTCAAACCCGCTCCCACTATCTAAGATAGCTGACGTAGTAGTTATAGGTGAGGCAGAACCCATACTAGATAAATTAATTGATTTGCTGGGCCACTCAAATCCCTTAAGTAAGATGAGGGAAGAAGAGAATTTAATGACTTTCCCTCCTGAAGGCCTTAAACGTAAGGCTCTAGCAATAGATTTAGATGACGTGTTCTTCCCTACCACGCAGACACACCCGCTCGATGAGGAGCCCGCGTACGGTCACGGCCTAAGAATAGAGATCTCAAGAGGTTGCAGGAGGTTTTGCGCTTTCTGCTTGGAAGGACACGTATCAACGCCCTTCAGGTATAGGTCTTTAAGCAGGGTAGAAGACATCATCTTTAAAGGACTTAAGCTTACCCCCATGAAGAGAGTGATTTTTTACTCGCTCTCGTTCTTCGACGTACCTTATGCTGAGACACTACTCGAGAAGTTAGTATCTGAGAGCGTCGAGTTTAGCGTGCCCTCACTAAGACCCGACTACCTAACCGAGAAGCGTGTGGAGCTAATCGCTCGCGGAGGTCAGAGAACACTGACCGTAGCTCCAGAGATCTTAATACCTGAAATCTCGTGCCCAATAGGTAAGTGCTTCGATCTCGAGAGTCTTAAGGAATTATTAATTCATTCAGCTCTAGCAGGGTTCAGACACGTTAAGTTATACCTCATGACGGGCTTCCCTAAAGAGAACGTGAAGATTAGCGTTAACGCTGTCGGGGAGTTAATTCAAGGAGTTCTGAAAGCGGGGGTGAGGATACCGCCTAATTTCCTTAGGTTAAGCGTTAACTTACTAGTCCCAAAGCCTTGGACCCCCTTCCAATACCTCCCGCCACAACACGTCAAACAAAAAGAGAGTAACCTACACCTATTCCAGAAAAGCTTGAGGGGTAAGTACGTGGAGGTCGAGACCCATAGTGCTGACTGGTTATTCGCTCAAGCTCTAATAGGCCTCGGCGATACCAGCATCTCAAACCTGGTAGTAGAGCTCGGCGTCAGGGGGGTAACGCTAGGTAATCTAAAAAGATTGATTAGAGAGCTAAAAATAGATGAATTACGTTACGTTAAGGAGGGCTGGGAGGACCCGCCGTGGATGAAGTACTTAGACCTAGGCATCAACCCGAAGTACTTAGAAACGAGGTACAGAATACTAGCGTTTCCCCGCTAACGAAAATACAAGCATTCATAGATATTTAAACTCATGTTAGTTTTAGACCCTCATCACTGTCACTGAAGAAGGTCCTCAACCGCTGAAATCCTGAAGGACTTCTCAGCACTCTCTTGAGAGCGGAAAGATTTAAAAGGATTAAATAACTCTAGATTAATGGGCCGGTAGCTCAGCCTGGAAGAGCGCTCGGTTGGCATCCGAGAGGCCCCGGGTTCAAATCCCGGCCGGTCCACCACACCTCAATAACGAGCAGAGTTGATTCCGCGGTTCAGGGTTTCTTAGCGAAGATCTTTGTTGGAGTTACTTTATGGAAGACCCTGCCCGCTCCGTGAAGCAGTACGTTAGTCTTGCTGAAGTCGATGCTCCACTCATCAACAAATCCTTCCAAGACCTTGACTAGGAGTACCTCGAAGACGTAGAAGTTCACCTCACCTACCGGGATTTTCTCGTATACTTTACTCTCTAATATCGCTATCGAGCCCTTTAACCCAGGCGGCTTGACGAGAGTGCTTGGAACTAGCTCGAGAGAGAACTTGCTGACCTTATTCACATCTCTACCTGACACCGAACCCATGTTGTAAACTAACTGTAGCTGTGCATCGCTAGGAACGTTAATGGTTGCTTCACCCAAGCTCTCTAAACATTCGTTAGTAAAAGTTTCTTTATCTACCACGACGCCGACGGTAGGGGGTTCTTCGCTTATGGGGGTGTTCCAGCTTGCGGGCATGAAGTTAACTCTATTATTGGTGCAGAGAGTCCCTAATACTATCGTGAATCTAGGGTGGAGTACGCGGTAATACTTTCCTCTATACTCAGCGTACACTTCAAATCACCTAGTTATAATTAATTTAAAATCTTATAAAACGTCGTTTAAGTCGTCATTAAATAACTAAAGCTAGTGAGTCAAGCACTCTCGGTTTGTAAACCTCTACGGTGGCTGGCAACGAAGACTTCTTTTTCTTACGTTCTTCTATGAGGTTGTAGAGCTTGTTAATGGCTTCCGGCTCGCCGTGATTCAATATTATCTTCTTAGGCTTAGGAGTTAGGCTTTCTAAGTACGCGAGTAGCTGGTTCTGGTCTGAGTGCCCGGAGAAGCCTTCTATGGCTTCAACCTCCATATTAATAGTTATGGATTCTATCTTGTTTTCAGTTATTAGGTTAACGTTCTTAACTCCGTCCTTAACTTTACGTCCTAGAGTGCCCTCCACCTGGTAATTAACGAATAGTATGGTGTTTTTAGGGTCTGGAGCCATGATCTTGAAATACTCTACTGCCGGACCGCCTGTCAGCATTCCGGAGGTAGCTAGTATTATGGCTGGCTCGTCAGAATCCACTATCTCCACCCTGGCTTTCCCACTTTCCACTACCTTGAATGATTTGTGTAGGAACGGGTTTCTACCCTCGTTTATTAAGTTACGTATCTCGCTGGACAGTAAGTCGGGGTAAGCGGTGTGAATAGCTGTTACCTCGTTTATCATACCCTCCACGTATACCGGGGTTTCAGGTATTTTACCCTCGTCCATAGCTGTCGCTAGAATAGCCAACACTTCCTGAGCTCTACCTACTGCGAGGGTAGGTATCAACACCTTACCCTTCCTCTGAAGAGTTTTGTTAATCACTTCCACGAACTTTGCTTCCGCCTCATCCCTAGGTAATTGCACGGCGTTCCCGTAGGTAGACTCCATTATGAGGGTATCAACCCTCGGAAACTCCGTGTGCGCTTCGTCAAGCAGTCTAGTCTTCCCGTACTTGAAATCGCTAGTGTATACGACGTTATGTAAGCCTACACCGATATGGAAGTGCGCGATAGAAGAACCTAGTATGTGGCCAGCACGATAGAAAGTGAGTCTGACGTCAGGGGAGATGTCCGTGACCTCACCGTACTTTAAAGTTATGGTATGCAGTAACGCTTTATGAACGTCCTGCAGGTCGAAGGGGAGGGGCCTGCCCTCACGTCTAGAAATGTCTAGCAAATCTAGCTGGAGTAAGATCATTAAATCCCTAGTAGCTTCAGTCGTGTACACGGGACCCTCATAACCAAACTTGAAGAGTAAGGGGACGAGACCGCAGTGATCGAGGTGCGCGTGGGTAACCACGACAGCGTCTATGTCCTCTAAAGACACGTCGACAGCATCTAGCCTAGGCATTGATTGCTTGAAAGTCGGTGCTGAAGGGTTATACCCGAAATCCACTAAGATCTTGGATTCTTGAGTTTCGAGAAGTATTGAGGAACGCCCTACCTCCTGAAACCCTCCTAGAGCCGTTATCCTCACGTAGGGATCCTTAAACAGTGTGTCCCTATGTATCCTATCACCTATGTTCCTAAGTATCTTTCTCCTAGCGTCTGACTGAGATATCAAGTATTTTATCGTTGAGTCAAGTATTAAAGACCTGAGAGGAGGTTTCCTGAGTATGTGAGGTCTCCAGCCAGTCTCCATGAATATCTTGTTGTACAGCTGGCGCTTATCCTTGAAAAAGACTGTCGGGTTAGTTGTCTTGATTATCACCTCCCCTAAAACCTCGTCGAAAGTTATGTCTTCCTTAGTTAAGCCTAGATCAGGAGGTACTTCATTAAGTATTATTTCTAAAGCATCGTCCACATCCTTACGTGAGGACTCATCAACCCTGACGACCACCCTCTTCTTTATGATCTTAGCTATAGACTTGATGGTCTCCTCTTTCTCTAGGACACTCTTCACGTCCCTCAAGTATATCGCTATCTCAGGACCCTCGAACTCTATCTTAGTCAACCCAGCCTCTGGAGGTATGTTCTTATATATCTCCTCTAAAATCTTTAACCTAACCTTATCGATTAAAGCCACTCAGTAAACCCCCTACCACAAAGCAAGAGTGTTTATCTCGATAGAACCTTTCTTTACTACAGCTACGTCCACTCCCTCACCGCTAAACACATCTCTCCTAGTCGATGCTCTGATAGCTTCTAGAGCTAGCTTAACAGCTTCCTCAACGCTGAGGTCTGGTGAGTACCTACTCTCTAACAAGCCTATGGCGACGGGGCTACCGGATCCCGTCACAGCGTAGTTCTCCTCCGTGTAGTCACCGAACCACTGAACAGCGTATAGTCTTGGCTCCGTATCGTAACCCCCGACTATCAGCTGTACTTCGAACGGGAAGTACTTATAAGTGTTGAGCAGAAGCCCTAAATACGAGACCAGGGTTCTAACAGGTACCTGAACTCCCTCCTCATACTTGAACTTCCTCGCTAGATACTGGAGTTGCGACGCGAGTATCTGCGCGTCCGCGACCAACCCCGCTATAGACATCACCACGTGATCGTCTATCTTGATGATCTTCCTAACCCTCTTATGAGCTATGAAGTAGCCCTGACTAGCTCTCTTATCCGCAGCTATGACTACGGAATCCCTCAACTTCAAGCCGACTGTAGTAGTCCCATGCAAAACTTTCACACACCACCACCTAAACTTCTTAGGTTATGATCTTTTTAAGTAGATTACGGGCCTCCCCATACGGAATATATTTACAGCGATAATAAGTTTAACTTTAGGTGCGGGGGTTGAGGAGAGAACCTCACGTGATTGACCTACCTAAGAAGGTGGTTGTCGGGGAGAACGTGATATGGCAAATCCCTAAAGTCATCCAGGAGCTCAGGCTAGGCAGGAAAGCCCTCATAATCACCGGACCCAACGTCTGGGGTCTGGTAGGGAAAGCTATTGAGGAGATGATGTCCTCAAGTAACGTGAGTTACGAAGTGATCAAGGTTTCTAAACCTACTTTAGGTGAGGCGGAGGGCTTGAACGAAGCCTTAAACAAGTTCCTGCCAGACCTGATAATAGGTTTGGGCGGGGGGAAACCCATAGATATCGCCAAGTATCTCTCCGCGAATTCCGGGACCCCCTTCATAAGCGTCCCAACAACCTCCTCACACGACGGGATAGCCTCACCGTTTGCCTCACTCAGGGGAGGTAGCAGGATCACCTCAGTGCTGGCTAAGCCTCCCGTAGCGGTCATAGCGGATTTAAGCGTAATAGCTTCAGCACCGGCCAGAGTGATTAAGGCTGGTGCGGGCGACCTAATAGCTAAGTTTACGGCTGTTCTAGACTGGAGACTCGCTCACAGGCTTAAGGGAGAGTATTACGGGGATTACTCGGCGCAGCTAGCTCTGCTATCAGCAAAACATGTTGTGAACTACTCTGACATGATATCCAAGCTGTCTTTAGAGGGCGTGCGCGTTATAGTGGAAGGCTTGATAAGTTCCTCAGTGGCTATGTGTATTGCGGGGAGCTCCAGACCTGCCAGCGGCTCCGAACACTTATTTAGTCACGCTCTAGACTCCATAGCTAATTACCCGGCCCTACACGGGGAGCAGGTAGGGCTCGGCACGATAATGATGTCATATCTTCACGGGAAGGAGTGGAGGAAAATAAAGAAAGTCCTTAAGAAGATCGGTTTACCGACCACGGCTAAGGAGTTAGGGGTTAGGGACGTTGACGTAATAGAAGCTTTAACGATAGCTCACAAGATAAGGACGGAGAGGTATACGATCTTAGGTGAGAGTGGTTTGACGTACGAGGCTGCGGAAAAACTAGCGAGGGAAACGGAAGTCATAGACTAACCGCTTAAAACCAAATATTTCTTTTCCGGAGCTAGGAAGTGTTTTTAGGTGGAATGACGCGGGAACTATTTTTGGGTTCTGTGCGGCACGGTCGGGAGGTACTCTACGGCAGGTCTCCTCGCGGCTTCCTGCGGGTATAATGACATCAGCTTATATATCGCCGGAGGTATTTCTGTTTTCACGTTAAGCCCTAACTCTTTAAGTTCCTCAGCCGTTATGGGCCAGTCATGCGTGTACCTCCCCATCACCAACTTATCGATAACTAACTCGATCCTGTCTTGAGGTAGTTTATTCTCGAGCAACTTCTTCACAAGATCCTTAGTTTGGTTTAGGGCTTTCTCAGCTATATCAGCGAGAACTAATGTCTCGTCACTAACTTTCTCAACCCCCTTCTCCTTAACAACCTTGATGATTGAGGGGGCTGGTAGAGAACCTGTCTGAGTGCTTATTTGCGGGTCGACAGGGCCTAAAACCGCGTCAGGATCCATCCAGATTTCATCAGCTGCTAAAGCTATGAGGGTCCCCCCACTCATAGCGTAATGAGGCACTACCACGATCTTCTTGCCGGGATGTCTCTTAAGCGCTAGCGCTATCTGGGAAGCGGCCAACATTAAACCGCCGGGGGTGTGCATTATGAGCATTATGCCCTTATCTGCTGGCGTGGTTCTTATAGCACGTAAGATTTCCTCAGAATCCTCTATGTCTATGAACTTATAGAGAGGTATGCCGAATAAGGTTATTCTCTCATGTCTGTGAATCAATGTTATGACCTTGGAATTATAGAATTCTTCAAGACTTCTTATTATCGAGATTCGAGCGTTCCTAAGCGACGAGTACCTCAGCTGAGGGTACATAAAACTAACGAATATCCAGACAATGAAGAAAAACCAAAGAAAATCAGTAAAACCCGGCATACCGTCCAACTTAATTACCTCATGAATTATGGGGCAAGGACCTTAATAAACCTAGTATTGCTTCAGGTCATGCAAGCACTCGCTAAACCCGCGTCAACTCTAGTGCGAGTTCTCTTAAGTCACGGCCTTAACGCAACTTATTTTTCTTTTGTTAATACTTATTTTTAGAGATATTCGCTATGATGGTTAAATCCACGGATAACGACGCAGTGTTTAAGGCGAGTAGGGAGAGGCTTGTTAAGTCGTTGATAGAGGAGGGTATCCTTAAGAGTGAGGAGGTTATTAAGGCTATGCTGACGGTCCCTAGAGAAGAATTTGTCCCCGCCAAGTATAGGGAGTTAGCGTACTTAGACACTCCTTTATCGATAGGTTGTGGTCAGACTATCAGCGCTCCCCACATGGTCGCTATAATGACTGAAGCTCTCAAAGTGACTCGAGGTAATAAAGTCTTGGAGATCGGGACTGGGAGCGGTTACCAAGCCGCGATAATAGCCGAGATAGTTAAGCCCGAAGGCCATGTATGGACTGTCGAGATAATACCGGAGCTAGCTAAGTTCGCGGAAGAAAACCTTAGGAGAACGGGCTACTCAAGTTATGTGACAGTAATCGTCGGTGATGGGAGTAAGGGGTATCAAGACGCCGCACCATACGATAGAATAATAGTTACGGCGGCAGCGCCTAAAATACCTGAACCACTCATAAATCAACTCAAGGACGGCGGCCGGATGGTGATACCTGTTGGAGACGCGTACGTGCAGATCCTAAAAATAGTTGAGAAGAGAGGGGGTTCATTACGTGTTGAAGACTCAGTACCCTGCGTTTTCGTTCCCTTACTCGGTGAGTACGGATTCAAGAAAGGCTTCTGGTTCGCCAACGACCCACAACCCTAAAGAGCGAGACCCCATTAAATAGTGGGTGTTCAGGTAGTATTTAGTTTAGACCGGTTCGTTGAAGAACCCTGCAAAATTATAAGGCACGTTACCCTTATATTTAGGTGCTGGGGGTCAAGATGCCTATAATAACGTTAATTAACCACTTGGTTGCTAAGGAAGGGTTTAGGTTTATTCAGGGGCAACCTTCCGAGGAGTGTTTGAAGTGTAGGTTGAAGCCCGTGTGCTTAGATAAGCTGAAGCTTAACCACCTGTACGAGGTCGTCAAGGTCACCAACATTAAAAACCCCTGCAGGCTCTACGGGTACGTGACAACGGTAGAGGTCGAGGAAAGACCGATAACGCTGGTAGTGCCTAAGAGGTTAGCGTTAGAAGGTCTTAAGTTTACTCGTAAGTCTATAGAATGCAATGAAGTTAAGTGTCCTTACCGTTCTTACTGCAACATAGAGTACCTCAAGGATAACGCGCCGATCAAGATCGTGAGGGTTATGGATAGAGTTAACTGCAGGGCTTCCAAAGAATCTATGGTCTTGGTTGAAGCGGTGTTAGCGGATTAGCTTAGTGTTTATCTGCACTATCTCATCGGTCACGGTATTCCCTCTAACGTATTTCCTCCTCCTCTCGCCCTCGTCTCGCGGGTGAAAACCCGGCGGTTCCGAGAGCAGCAACGCTTTCTTAACTCCCCCCTGTAGTGAGGGTATCATCGGGAAACCGGAGCTATCTGAACCGCCAGTTATTAGGAGCTTCCACTCAGCCGGCAATCCGACGATTGAGGCGGGAACGGTATCACCTATCTTCTTACCTACGAGCGCGTTAGCCTTATCGCCGGTCACAGAAACCTGGAATGAGACAGCCCTGAAGATCTCTCCTAAAACCTCCTCCGAGCCTACCTTTTCTGAAAGAAAAGCTGAAGGGACTACGACAGTATCCGGCGGGACTGAGGGGTCATCAACCAACTTAACGGTCAGGTTGACTTTCTCCTTATTAGCCTTGTTCTTCCATATCCTGAGCGTGGCGATGCCTAGAGGGGAGTTAACGGCTTTCCTGGTCTCCGGGTTAATCTTGCATATAGTCAGAACCCTGTTATTCTTATGTTCCTCGCCATAGCTTAAATCACTAGAACCTACTACCTTAACTAATAAAGGCCTGGGGTTCACAGCTTCCGGATCCGAAACCACCACCTTAAACTCAGGCATTGCGTTACTCACCTACTCGCTGTTAATTTTTGGAAAACTAAATAAATAAGCTTTCACGACCCAACCTCATCCCCGTGCTGGAAGAGGACATCACTATGTTGGGGGGTTTCGCTCCTTAGGGTGGGGAGGTGGTCAAAAATTTTAGGCTGGTTCTTCGTTTAAGGCATTGGTGTTGGGTGTGGGCGAGTTTAGCAGGCGATGAGCCCGCGCCTCCCCGGAGCTGGCGGCGGGGCCTGAGGCATGATGCCGCGCTCGTGAGAGGCTCTGAACAATGAGGGAAGCCCTAGTGGGTGCAGAACCTTCGTCATGAATAGCTAGGAGCCGCTAGTATTGCAGGGAAGTGACACGTTAGTTATAGGTTCGCTCCCGCCAAATCATATTTTGTTCGGAGGAGGTTCCCGGCGCGGAAATGTTCTACAAACTCGCAGGCATCACGAGCCCTACTATGTAGGCCCTCGCGCCAACCCCTCTCCTTAAGTTTTCGATTAAGCTTCTCTTTATGTCTGCGGCAGACTTAGTTGAGTTTATAGCTAGGGTGTTTCGACTTATGTGTGTGGATTTCCTGATTATTATTCTTCGATCATCACTTAACTCAAGTCTTGGATCACCTCTACCTACAATCAAGTCGTACTCACCTAACTCATCAACAAGTAATACTAGGATTACGGAGTCCCTACTCCTTATGATCTGTTTTAATTCTTGGTTTAAGTCTGCTAACCCTTTATCAGCGCTAACCCCTATTATGCAGTCCCCTCTAGGCGTTAAGTAGTTTTCTTTAGTTATTTCGAGCGTGGTCCTATGTGTTGCTCTGACGTTGGGGTGTCCTTTAAAACTTACTACGTCTAACCCGGCGAGGTACTTAAGATCTGAAAAAACCCTCACGTTATTCTGGCGGTTTATGAGTTCCTTCAATATACTTCCGGAGCTCTCCACTCCCCCCACACTTCTCTCAAAGTCTTAGAGATCTCGCCTAGCGTCGCTTTATGCTTCACCGCCTCGTAGATGTACGGGAATATATTCACGTCCTCCCTCTCAGCAGCTTTCCTGAGCTCGTTTAACGTGTCCCTAACCTTCATAGAGTCTCTCTCCTTCCTTAGTTGCTCCAGCCTGAGTATGACCCTCTCCCTGACTTTAGGGTCTACCTTAAGAATCTTTATGTTCGGGGTTTCCTCCTCCACAAGCGTGTTAACACCTATTATCGGTACCTCACCCCTCTCAACCCTTAACTGCCACTCATACGCTGCCCTAGCTATCTCCCTCTGCGGGTAACCTAACTCAATAGCTTTAATCATGCCTCCCAACCTATCGATCTCATCTATTATTTTCCACGCTCTCTCCTCTATCTGGTCGGTAAGCCATTCTATGTAGTACGAACCTCCGAGAGGGTCTACAGTGTCGATGACTCCTGACTCGTAGAGCAGTACTTGTTGCACCCTAACAGAAAGCTTAACAGACTCCTCAGTAGGTAAAGACAATGCCTCATCGTACGAGTTAACGTGCAGTGATTGCGTGCCTCCCAGAACCGCTGCCAGCGCCTGCAACGTAGTCCTAATCAAGTTAACCAGCGGTTGCTGAGCCGTGAGCAACACGCCGGCGGTCTGCGTGTGGAATCTGAGCATCATCGACCTAGGGTCTTTAGCGTTGAACCTATCCCTCATGATCTTAGCCCACATCCTCCTAGCAGCTCTAAACTTCGCTATCTGCTCGAATAAGTTGGTTCTAGCTGCGAAGAAGAAGGACAACTGACCGGCGAACTCGTCCACGTTCATCCCCCTCTCAAGAACCCAGTTAACGTACTCTATAGCGTCAGCTAGCGTGAAGGCTATCTCCATAGCCGGGGTCGCGCCAGCCTCCTCGAAATGATACCCTGAGATACTAATAGAGTTCCACTTAGGTATGTTCTTAGCAGCGTAGATTATTAGGTCCGTAGCATACCTCATAGAAGGTCTCGGCGGGTATATGTAGTTATTCCTGGCTATATACTCCTTCAGTATGTCGTTCTGGACAGTCCCCCTAAGCAAAGACCTACTTATGCCTCTAGACTCGGCGACGGCAACATACATTGACAATATCTCGATAGCTGTGGCGTTTATGGTCATGGAGGTAGAGATCTTGTCCATAGGGATATCCTGAAACACGAGATCCATCTCGTTAACTGACGGCATGGAAACACCGACCTTACCGACCTCATACCAAGCTAGCTTGTCGTCAGGGTCGAGACCTAACTGAGTTGGGAGGTCGAAAGCCATGCTAAGCCCTGTTTGACCGATACTCAAGAGATACTTATAGCGAGAGTTCGTGTCTTCAGCGGATCCAAACCCAGCGTACTGCCTTATAGTCCAGGCACGACCCCTATACATAGTCGGGTATACTCCCCTAGTGAAGGGGTAAGCGCCCGGAAACCCTAACTTACTTAGGTAATCCCACCCAGCACCCTCCGTGTCCAGAGGCGTGTACAAACCCTTAATCTCCAACCCTTCCTCAGAAAGGAAACGAGGCTTCGCCTCAGGAGCTTTCTTAATCGTTGGCTGGAGAACCTCGTTAACCCACTCACTAAACTTCTCCCTAAGCTTCTCTAAGTCAGTCATTCACGCCCCACCCTCTCAACCAACTCAAGCAAAACCCCGCCGGTCGACTTCGGGTGAACGAAGTTTATCTTCCTAGAACCCTTAGAAACCAGCCTCGCCTTATCGTAGACCAGCACAGCACCCCTACTCTTAAGAACCTCAGTAGACCTATCCACGTCATCAACCCTTATCGCTATGTGGTGTATTCCCTCACCCCTCTTCTCAATGAACTTGCTTATAGCCGAGTCTTGAGTAGTTCCCTGAAGTAACTCTATGTATGTCTCGCCAACCCTAAACATAGCTACCCTAACATTCTCCTCAGGAACTTCCTCAATATCCTCGAGCTCAAGCCCTAACACGTCCTTATAGAACTTCACGGCCTCATCCAAGTTCTTTACAGCAATACCTATATGATCTATCCTCACGTACCACTCACCTCACACGCTCTCTCAAAAACCTCAGCCACCTTCTTAAGCGGTGTCCCCGGTGTGAGGACCTCGAAAACCCCTAGCTTCTTCAGCTCCCCTACGTCCTCAGGAGGTATTATCCCTCCAACTATGACCGGTATGTTAACTCCTCGCTCCCTCAACAACTTAAGCAAGTCATTAACGAGTTCTAGGTGTGAGCCGGAAAGTATGGAGACACCTATCGCTGCAACGTCCTCCTCCACAGCCGCTTCAGCCACGTCTTCAGGGGTTTTATGCACGCCTAGATACACTACCTCAAACCCGGCGTCCCTCAAAGCTCTAGCAATGACTTTAGCGCCGCGGTCATGCCCGTCTAAACCGAGTTTAGAGACCAGAACCTTCCTCCTAACACTCTTGGTTTGGGTTACGGCTTCAGACACCGATAAGGACACGTGACCCCCCTATATAATTAGCGACATAATCCTAATAAGAATTAGCGTTCGAGTTATGAAGACTTGACAAACCATACGTCAGAGGTCTTTGCTCACCATACAACATATGAAGAAACCCTCAGTGAGGTGTTTATGCGGGTGTAAACGCATAAAGTAGCTGTGATGCTCGTAGGGCTCATAACCTTCTGAAGCCCATTGAATAGGCCTGTAAAACCTGACCTTCTCGGAAATCGTGTTAGCTACTTCCTCACCCTCCTCCGGCATCAGAGAGCAGGTTGAGTAGACCACTGTCTTACCTAATGATACGGACTTACTAATTAATTCTTTCTGCACGGCGGAGTAATACCTTATTTTAGACTCCGTTAAGGTTATTTTAAGACCGGGGTCTTTAGATACAGCACCGCTATTACTGCACGGCGCGTCTAAGAGAACCTTATCGAAAACCTTCCTTAACTGTGTATTCCTTGAGTCGTTAACGATTACGTAGACCCTGCTTAAGTCAACCCCAAGCTTCCCTAATAGTTGACGCCCCAGCAAAGACCTCTTATAGCTTATGTCTACGGCAACGACTCTTGCCTTATTATCTGACAACATCATTATTAAGGAGGTCTTCATCCCCGGCGCGAAAGCCATGTCTAGAACGTCATCTCCTGGTTGAGGGTTCAGCGCTTCCACGACCGCTACCGACGCTTTATCCTGCAATATTAACTCATAGTTTTTCACGGCGCTGAGGAGTCTGACCGGCTTAGGACTCTTGATTATCTGAAGTAAGTAAGGGTAGTTAGAGTCAACAACGTAATCAACGCCCTCACTACTCAAAGACCTCAAAACCTTCTCTTCAGAAGCTTTCAGGGTGTTGATCCTAGCCCATAAAACCCTCTTACTAAGAGATGTGAGGAGTTCACGCACCTCACCACCAACCAGACTAGAGAGTTTCTCGTAAAACCAGCGACTAACGCCGTACCTACACCATTCGGGAAGACCCTCCTCGCTCACATCCCCCTCAACCCACGCTCTAGCATAACTGCTATAGCTCCTGCCAACCCCTAAGAAACACTTCACTTTAATGTAGTCAGAAATAAAATCCCTTGCCGCGTTGTATAGGGCCTCCCTCTCAGCCAAGCTCAGCTTACAGACACCCTTACAAGCTCTCTTAAACGCTACGTCAACAGAGACCCTGTAGTTAACGACGTTGTAAAGAACTCTTGAAAGAACTTTAACTACTAAACGCTTACTAAGACCCTGCAAACCGTCGCGCTCCGCGGCCGGAATCCCTGACCACTCCCTACAAAGTATTAACGGGCGCCGTTATGAATTCACTACACAAACTACTTAAGAGGTAGCTAAGTCGTGAGAGAATTTCTCAGTTCGTCGCGAGATCCTCATCCCTCAGTCTGGAGCGGCTACATCATCAAATTACATCATCACTACAAACCTTATTAACTTAAGCTTCCTCAAACGGATTACGCGGTCTCAGCATATCTCTTAGCTTTTTTGTAAGTGCCTGTGGTTCTCTCCGGGAATACCTGAGTTAAGAGTTCCTTCCTCTCTAAGTACGCTAAGGCAAGCAACACGCCCCACCTATAGTGATTCCTAACCCTGATCACCGCTTTCGAGGTTTTCTCGTTAAAGTATAGGACTCTCGGAGACGCCTCCGAGTACCCTCTCCTCCCGTATAACTCTATGAAGGCCTCGTCAAGACGTTTCTGCAACTCATTAACGCTGATATTGCTTGAGCTAATCAGCCTCACAACCAAATACCTGTTCTTGTGCTTCCTACGCTTCTCAATACTCTTAACGACTTGTCTCAAAACTTTCGAATTCAGGCTGCCTAGCACGTACCTAATCTCACGCCGGAATATAATTAATTGAAGTAAAGCTATCACAGCGAGAATTAAAGCTACTGAAGCTATTACTAGGTAGACAGCCTCAAGCAACCCAGTCAAAACCAGCACCTCTAAGGATGGATACGGGGTTCGTGGTGAGTGCTGAGAGAGCCTTAACCTCGGAAAGACCTAACTCCAGTAGGAGAGCGTAGTATATGATCGGGTGGTGTACCTCGTTCAGGTTACGCGCCCCACTACCTAAAGCTATGGTAATCCTGCTCCTCTCGTAAAAATTCAGCAGCACGCGGAGACCTGAGAGATCCCTCCCAGAAGATATTAAGTCTAGGACTTCCGACGCGTTAATTATCACCGGCACTCCCACGTTAACTAACTTCACGTAACTCTTCCTAAACTTGCTATCAGTCAGTAACCTGCCCCCCACCTCCACAGCGTTTAAGACTTTCAATACCCGGTTACTTAACTTCAGTTCATCAGGTGTTCTAGCTGAGAGCACCTTAAGCGACTTACTCTTAATTGCTTGAGGAACTTCATCGTAGCTCACGATAGTGCACGGAATTAGCTTAACATCACTTAACGTTCTGAAGTCAGGTATGTCTTGCAGGACTATGACGGAGTACGCGTAATTACTAGCTTTCTCAACCAATTGATTAAGTAGTGAGGGAGGGGTCTTATTGCTGACGTCTACGTACTTAAACCGCATTCCTCAAACACCTTAATCACGTAATCACTTAAATCTCTCAGACTCTTAACCCCCACTACCGTCGCTGACACCCTGATCACGTCATCCCCGTCCATCAACATGATATTACCTAGGAAAGCGTCTTGCTTGCTGAGCCTCAAGTATATTAAGGAGTTTTTAGAGCCTACACGCCTGTGTAAAGTGGCGACGAAGACTGATCTATCCGTTGAATTCAGAGAGCATAAGATGTGCTTGAGCGCGTACTCACTATCTCCCTTGTCCCTCAACCTCGCGGTGATCAGGGTTATCGGGTTCCCGTAATGCCCCTGCACTACCTGCTCCTCGATTAAAGCCTTCTCCCTCAGCTGCGTTGGCAGAACATTCAAGACCGCGTGCTTCACCTTACTTAAGTCTTCAGTACTATGTGAGAAAACACTTAAAACTAAGTTACTCACTACGTATTTCCTGCTCATGATTACTTCTCAAGACCTAACTCCTTGGCTTTATCCTGCGGTAATATTAGTCTCGCACCTCTCGATGCCTCGTGCCTCTTCCTCAACTCCCTCTCCTTCGCTTTCTTCTTCCACTTCCAGTGGTGAGTTCCTCTAACCCCTCTGTTCCCTAGAAGACCCCTCATCCTCCTCCCGGCCATGGTCTTGCCTCTGAAAACCCTGCCTCTCTGGGAAGGAGACGTCACCCAGTTTATGTCGGGGTCTGACTTTATCGACGGGTGGTTGGGGTCTACTAATATCACCTCGAAATACTCGTAGATTCCGTCGTCACCAACCCAGTAAGAACCGAGGACCTCCAAGTTGCGGAATTTCCTGGCGGCCTTCTCCTCAGCGATTAATTGCTGAGGCTTCTCCGGAGCGTAACCGTAGACACCCATCCTCTTAGGTCTGCGCCCTGAATTAGGTCTAGGCTTACTTAAGCCGCCTTTCTTAACCCTAACCCTCGCCACGACAAAACCTTGCTTAGCTTCATAACCTATCGCTCTAGCTCTGTCAAGCCTCGTTGGTTTATCAACCCTGACTACTGTGGGGGCTCTCCTCCACTCTATGTATCGCTCCCTCATCAATTCCTTCATAGCGGCGGAGTCGAGATTCTTCCACGCCTCCGCTATGTAGCTATACACCGATTTCGCCATCCTACTCCTCACTTCCTTCAAATAATGTTTCAAGGGTTTAAAAGACCTTAAACGAGGGGGACACGCACTATCTGGTCGAGACCACCTTGACTACGTCGTTATTCTGTAACTCGTAAGTACCCCCAACCCTCTTGTTTTCCCTAGCTAGTATGGCGTAGAGGAATCCCTTACCTAAGTCCGTGTGAATCAGGTAAGCAAGTTCCTGCGCTGTAGTACCCTTCCTGACTAAGTACGCGTCGGGGAGAACGTTACCGCTACTATCGGTGAACCTATGCTGGTCCTCAACAGGGTAGACCACGATATAGTTTAAGACTTCGAAGACCGCGGCATTCAACGCTTGCTGAACGCCGGTCCCGCCGAACCTCCTCATGAAGTCCCTTATCTTGTCTAGAACTAACTTCTGCTTCGGGTTCAGCTTACTCTCATCAATTATCGTGAAGTCTTGGTCCCCGGGGAGGTACTTAATCAACCCCGTCTTAGAGGCTTTCCTCAGAGCTAACTCGTAAACAGAGCTAGCGGGTATGAAGACCCTGTTCCTCAAAGCCTTAACCACGCGATCGATGTTGTCTAGAGCCTCAGGCAAGTCTGCTTTATTGCCTACTATTATTGTAGGCTTAGCTACCTCACGCAATTTAATCACGAAGCTCCTCAACTCCTCCTCCCTCCACGAGCTAGGCTTAGTTAACTCAAGATTACTTAATTTCAGAGCCGCCACCACGTGCTCACGCCTTATCGAAAGCCCTGAGACCCTCTTAGTCAACGCATCCACTACCTGATCCCAGGGCAGGTTATCGAGACCTCTAGCAAACCTGATCCAGTCCCTACTTATTATCCCGTAAAACCACTCATTAACCTCGTTCTCAATACTTAACACTTCTTCCACAGGGTCGTAAGTGCCGGGAGGGACGGGTCTCCCCTCCTCATCAGTAGACCCGGAAATATCCACCACGTGGATTAAAACGTCGGCCTGTCTTAAGTCGTCCATGAACTTATTCCCCAAACCCCTGCCCTTATGCGAATCCTTTATGAGTCCGGCAACATCCATTAACTTCACCGGTATCATTCTCACACCGTTTAAACAGATGGAGTTTCTGGCATCACATTTAGGCAGTCCTAGCTCGGTGTGAACACACTTAGTTCTCACGTAAGCTATCCCCACGTTAGGTTCTATAGTCACGAAAGGCCTGTTCTCTATCTTAACCTCGATTAAAGTAGCTGCGGCGAAGAATGTAGACTTACCGACGTTGGTCTTACCTATAACCCCTATGAGGGGAGGGGTTGGCGGCAACTGAAGCACCTCACTAAGAAGTAATATCTACAACACCTAATATCTGCAATTACCTAACGCGGGGTGGGACCTAGAGCTTCGGGGCAGTTCTTAATCAATAACTAACCCACAGTCGTTTATCTACCCTACACTCGTCCCTTAACTCCCGTATATCCTCCTCACTCACGTAAATACTGCAAGGCGGGACGTCCCGAGTCACTACAGCCCCGGGATAGATCCAGGAGTAAGCACCTACCTTGACTCCAGGCATGGTGGAGACGTCAACCCCTGTCTTGACGTGATCCCCGAAAACCGCCCCGAACTTAACTCTATTAGTAGATTCCCTAACTTTCTTAACTACGTAACTCACCGGTTTCTCATCAAACCTCAGGTTAGCTGTTATCGTGCCAGCACCTAAGTTGCATTCCTCACCTATTATTGAGTCCCCTACGTACGCGTGATGAGACACGTGAGTCTTATTCATCACAAGACTCTCCTTCACCTCGACGTTAAACCCTACCTTAGCTTGATCAAGGATTACTGTGTAGGGTCTGACGTAGGAGTTCGGACCTACTACGACGTCACGCCCTATGTAAGCAGGGCCGACCACGTAGGTTCCGGATAGGATCTCAGCACCCTCATCCACGTAGACAGGGTTTTTGATCGTTGCACCCGACTCAACCTTCCCTTTAATTACGGAATCCCTCCACGAGGACATCAAGTCCTTGTTTAGTTCAAGTATGTTCCAAGGTCTTCCAAGATCTTTCCAGTAATTTAACTTAACCACGTGAACACCCTCCTCCCTGCTAAGCTTTACGACGGCTTCAGTTAACTCGTACTCGCCCCTAGGACTTAACTCTAGTTCATCGAGATATTTTCTCACCTTACTGCTCAGTAAGTAGATACCTGCGTTGATTAAGTTGGAGGGCGCTTTCTCAGGCTTCTCAATAATGTCTCTCAAAGTAAAGTCTTCGTTGATCATCAACACGCCGTATCTCCTAGGATCGCTTACTTCGTAAGCTCCGAGGAGGTTCCTGCCTGCCTTAACGAATCCCTTAACGTCTTCGTAGCTTACGTAAATATCCCCGTAAACTACCATGAAATACTCAGAACTGATCTCCTCCAAACCCCTCCTCACCGCATCCCCGGTCCCGAGAGGCTTACCTTGATCAACCACCTTCACCTCACACGATAGCTTGTTTGAGAGGAGTCTTGCACGCTCCTCCACCTGCTCCTTCAGGTAGCTAACCACTATAACTACCCTATCAACACCTGCATTAACAAGGTTTTCTAGGTGGTGGTCTAACAGAGTCTTATTAATCACTGGAATCAAGACCTTACTCCTAGTATGCGTTAAGGGTTCTAGACCCCTCCCGTAACCAGCTGCTAGAAGCAGTGCTTCCATGATTAAGCCCGACATACATAGAAAACGGATTTAAAAACCGTTTAGGCGCTGAAGAACTACCCGTACCTTACGGGGCGGCTAAACGATGATTGAGTAAGCCGCGTTAACCCGGTTGATCACGTGATTGCTTGCGGGAGGACGACGGCTTTCTTCAACCCTTCAGGCGTCGTTAAGTAAAGTAGTTTCGACTTGTATATCTCGACCTTCCTGATAGGGTATATCTTCTTGCAAGACTCAAATATCTCTGCAGCTAAAGTCCCGAAAACCATGCTCTTAACGAATTCCGTAAGGCTTGTTTGCGAAGCTCTCTCACTCAATATCCTCATCATCTCCTTCCTAATCGCGCTTTTCTGGCTGGTCTTACACCTGTAGGTAGTCAGGGAAACCGCCGTGACTCTTAAGACGTAACCATCACTCGTAGTCACGTTAGTTATAGCGACTATCTTGCTTGATTTCCTCCTTATTAAGGACCTCATGTAATCCCTGGCTAACTCATGCCCCTTAAACCACGTGCGCGCCACATCCTCCTCAACATTAACTACCTGAAACTTAAGCATTATGTGGTGCTTGCTGAAATCGCCGGTGAGGTCGAAGAGAGAGACTTCGAAAGTCCTCCCTAAAACCTTGGACGGGTCGTCCGCCGGCGTCGTAGCTATCTCAACACTACCGAAAAATTCCGGTGCTAAGACCCTATACCACTTCTTCAGCTTCCACTTATCCTTTACTTGAGGAGCTCTCGACATCTTCACGACCTATACCTATTTCAATTAAGGCTTATAAAACTTACTGGGAACGCTAGCAAACGTTAGGTCAGGGTTTCCAGCAACATTCTGTAGAGCCTTAATATCTCCTCAGCCGTTGAGACAGCAGTTCTCACGGCTTCAGATGTTGTGGGCCCGTTATAAGATATCGTAAAGACCGCCTCACCACCCCTCACCTCGTGGGTTATGGTGAAATTCGCGGGAGGGTTAGCGTCGTCAGGTAGCGTGGCTTTATGAAACGCTTCGATGAGTTTTAAATCATTCCTTAAGTAAACCTTAATCACTATCCTCAGAGTAAACACACCTCTACGACGGTACCTCACCCAAAACCGCGTAACCCCCCTGAATACCGTGTTTTGACGCGGACTCCCTCCTATTCTTCTGTGTTAGCGACGCTAAACTCACGTAATATTTACCGCCATACTCGATCACTACCTGAGTCTTCGAGGGATCTAAGACGTTAAGACCCCATAACACCTTACCTATGAGTGTGGTCGATAAGGTGCTTGGGTCCCCTCTAATAACTACGTTCTTGGCTTTAGTAGTGTTAGGTTTTTCGCTAATCAAGCTATCCACGCGTTCCTTCATTTCCTTAATGCTTTTCACGTAGTGTAGGTAGTAGTTCCTCATATAGTTTGAGTTTATGACGGAGGACACGTAACCCTCAAATCCTTTAACGTCAAGCAACCACGTGAGGAAGTATGCCAGGGTGGTTAAGTCTCTCACGAACCAGCCGTACTTAATTACGTAGGTCTTTAGCTTCATCTTATCTAGCGGGGCTTTATAGAAATCGGATAACAATCTTAACGTCTCACTCAGGCTTTCTCTAACCAGGCTTGACGGCACGTAAGGGTCTATCCCCATAGCGAGTGTTTGAGTTTGTGAAGTGAAGTACGGGATTATCGGCGCCTCAACAGCTTCGAGAAGGCCCTCACTAACCAAGGTGCTCAGGAACTCCCTATCCTCCTCACTCAGTCTCAACTCCTTGATTCTCGGTATGTATTTAGCGTAGGTAGCTGAAGCCGCCACATACTTCAATTCCTTGCTGACAGCCATGAACTCCCTGAGTAGGTTAATCAGCCCGGGAAGTAGTGACGGGTACCTCACTACCGTGCTATTCTTAAGACGCGATACCTGCGCCTCACTCGACGTCTGAAAAACTATGCATGCGTCGCACTCGGTGTGAGGTATGTTGACCCCTAAGACCCTAACGTTTAATTCCGTGATTGAGGGCACGTAATCCGGTAATATCTCAGCGTCTAGTTCCATAGATTTAAGAACCTTAAACAACAAACCCCCGGCCGCGAGAGACTCCACGTCGAAACACGCTGTTATCTTGACTAACTTCCCACTCTTTTTAACGTCTTCCAGAAGCTCGTGGAATACGTCGACGTCAGCGATGCTCTTACTACTCTGAACCAAAAACACACCCGACTAACATTCCGTTGGATCTTTAAATAAATATCTTACGCGAGATCTCAGGCTACTTGCTCTCGCTGTACGGGATGAGAGGTCTCTGAACGAGTATCTTAGCTTCTTCTGGGTCATACTTCCAGTCTTGCGGTAACTTACCGACCCTCTTATAGTACTTGACTAATCTGTGTATCTTAGACTCAACACTTATTAACCCTCTCAGCGAGTGCTTGTCTTTAGGGTGCTCGCTTAAGTGCCTCCGCAAGTTAACTGCTTTCTTCATCAGGTTGTAGAGGTCTTCAGGTATTGCGGGAGCCAAATTATATTTTCTCAGTATTTCAGTGACCTTAGCGTTTAAGACGGCCTTAGTTAGCGGGACCCCGTACTGATCCCTCAGTATTACCCCGATCATCGACGGGGGATAGCCCTTCTTAGCTAACTCGATGATTATGGATTCTATCTCCTCAGGAGTGTACTGTAGCCACTTAGGAGACACTAGCGTGGGAGGCCTTGTCGAGTGCGACTTACCCTTCTCTTTCCCCTTCCTCATTCCAGCACCTACTAAATTTCCTGTACTTGGGATTTATAAGCAGTTCTCAGCCAGTAAACCATAGCTCTGAAAGCCCTGGCTCTGTGAGATAGTGTGTTCTTGGTTTCAAGATCCATTTCAGCGAATGTCTTAGTATGCCCTTCCGGTATGAAGATCGGGTCAAACCCGAACCCGCCCGAACCCCTAGCCTCGAAAGATATGGTGCCCCGCACCGAACCCTTAAAGACTTTAAAGCCTTGTCGCGGGCAGTGTAAGACTATGACTGATTCGAAGGAAGCGCTCCTGTCATCAACTCCTAACATGAGCTTCAAGACCCCCTCAACGCCTATGGTCTTGTAGACGTAGCTACTGTAAGGTCCCGGAAACCCTTTTAAAGAGGTTATGTAGAGTCCTGCGTCCTCAACGAAGAAGACGTCTCTTAAGTATAGGGAAGCTTGGACGGCGCTGTAGAGAGCTATAAGCGCTAGATCATCGGACTGTATCTCAACCTTATCTAGGCTTACGGGGATCACATCCACGCATTCACTGACCCCTAAACCCCTAAACTCCTTGATCTTGCCTTCATTCCTGGAGACTAAGAAAATCTTAAATACCTCTCCGCACTCTCCTCTCCTCAACGTACCTACCCCGCATTCTTATTTCCTTCACTTTTATTAACAGAGAGTCGGTGAAGTCTCTCCCCTTAACCTTAGTGTAACCCTTCATGAAATGTCTTAATAAAGCTTCCTTCAAACTGTAGTGCGTGCTCTCCACAGACCTTATAAATAGGTGGATGTCCGTGGCCAGATCCTCCAACCTCCTGGAATACTTCGCTAAGCCGAAGTCTACTAGGTAGACCCCGTCACCCCCCACTATGACGTTAGAGGTGGTTATGTCCCCGTGGACTACGCCGGCGTCGTGCACGCTGGCCACTAACTCACCTAGTTCTTCAAGACACTTAAGTGCTTTCTCCGAACCCCTGTATATTAAGTCCCTCAGCAAAGGCCCTTCAACAAACTCCATAACTATCAAACCCTCGCTTAAGTCAACGTAGTAGAGCGCCGGGACGTTAAGGCCCTTCAACCTCAATTCCGCCAGTATCTTCGCCTCAACCTCACTCCTACTCCTGATTAACATGGTGTCTAGACCGCGATCCCTGTAGGGCTTCCTGACCCTGACCTTGAATATTGAGGGCATGCCCTCATAGCATGCCTTAACTAAGACAGCCTCAGCTCCCAGAGCTATTAGTTCTGGCGAGCCAGGGCACGTCGACTTGATCAAGCTTCCACCTCTGCCTCACGTAAGCTTCCTCAGGTCTTACGTGCACGCCGTGCTTTAAGAGTAGTAGACCGGTCCACGCTATCATGACCCCGTTATCCACCGCGTACTGAGGCGGTACTATACCTAGCTCAACCCCCCTCAACCTACTCATCACCTCGAACTTACTCCTCAAGACAGGGCTTGAAGCAACCCCGCCAACAACTAATACTTCCTTATTACCTGTGTGAGCGAGAGCTCTCTCACTAACCTCTATTATGGCTGAGTAAGCGATTTCCCGAGCACTATAACATATGTCGCTTAACTCCGCTCTAGAGCTCTTGTACAGTTTTAAAGCCGCCGTCAAGAGTCCTGAGAACGACACGTCCTGCCCTTTAACGACGTAGGGTAATTCTATGAAGTTCTTCCCGTTCTGAGCGCAACGATCTATCTGATGCAGTCCGGAAACAACGTATGGTGGGGCAATCCCTAATTCACGCGCCAGGGTGTCTAGGAAATTACCTAATGAAATATCGAGGGTCTCCCCGAAAATCCTGTACCTACCCTCAGAAAACGAGGCTATCAACGTGTTACCGCCTGAGAGATAGACTATCAATGGGTTCTTGAAAGAGAAAAGCATCTTACCTATCTCGACGTGTGCGAGAGCGTGGTTTACTGGGATTAAGGGCTTGCCGTAATATGAAGCCATAGCTCTAGCTAACGTGGCCCCTACCCTCAGGCAAGGACCCATCCCAGGACCTAAAGCGACCGCGATCCCGTCTAAGTCTCTTACCTTAACCCCGGCTTTACTTAAGGCTTCCTTAACTGCTTCAGGCGCGTTACTCATGAAGTACTGGGAAGCTTCCTTAGGGTGTATCCCCCCGGTCTTAGGCTTGTACACGAACCTGACGTCGGCTAGTATGTGCGGGGGCTCATCCCTAACCACGCCGACCCCGAAGGTGTGCGCGGAGGACTCTATGCCTAGGATAATCATTGCCCACGCTTTCCCGCTACATCTATTTCACGTACTCTACGTGATGGCAATACCCGCAGTACCATCGAGGAACAGGGTTGGAGTAGTACCCCATCACCCTACCGCACTTAGGGCATATCTTATTCTTAAGCCTTATCTTACCTGTCTTCACGTCCACCTCGTATAGTTTGTGCCTCTCAGCCAAGGCTTACCCCCTCTTAATCAGGTGGTCAGGTTCGAAGAACTTCAGCCTCTGAAGATCCTCGTATATGTTAGCCCTGAAAACAGATCGGTGGGAACCGTACTCACTCCTAATATATTTTATCACCACATACTCCGGACTCTTACCGTAAAGCCTTGCAAGCACCTCCTTTAAAGAACTCCTGCGCGGCGTAGCCTTACCTAAGTGAATTACCTCACCGAATAGCTCGGTCCTGTTAATAATCTTATTATACCTCTCCCTAAGTACGTTCACCACAACACCTTCCTCAATACTCGCGGTCTTCAAAGGTGCTTGACTCACGATCTTACACCACTAAATAAAGCATATACTAAGGTATTTTAAGCTATGTCCGCGTCCACAACGCGTGAATACGCCTAAAACCTGAAACGAAAGTGGTTATTGCCCTTCAGTCCTGGGCTGAGGGCTCCCCACCTTGAAGGGTGAGGGTTCTAACGAGCGAATTAAGGGCTTCAAAGCTTGTTATACTCCTAGCTGTAGGGCGTACTTACCTTCCTTTTTTATGTTTAGGTGTTTGCTGACGGAGGAATTCTCCGGGTCTATTATTAGGATGACGCCTTTCCAATCGTCTGTGAAGGACTCGTTACCGCAGTTAGGGCACTTGGTCACGTCCCTGCTTACCAGGTATTTGCAGTTCGTGCAGGCCTTGAATACCTGTTTCTTGCTTCTCGAGGTGGACGTCTTAATCACCTCACCTTACCTAAGCCGGGTTGCCTGAGCGTGAGCCCTATCCTGATGTGTACTGGGTGGGCTACCGAGACGTTGATGACCCTGCCCCTAACTATGTCGCCCTTAGCGAAAACTATCTTCGTGGCTTCCCCTATCAACGAGTCTCTTGCTTCGTCGTATACTAGCTTATCATCCGCTAACTGGCTGACGTGAGCGAAAGCGTCTACAGGGCCCACGTTAACGAATATCCCTGTTCTCTTAACGTCAACCACCTCCCCCTCAATAACTTCCTGCGTGACCGGGTAGAAAGTCAGCAAATCAGCCACTACTTTATGGTATGTTGCCCCGTCCCCGGGCAGTATCTTGCCCTCAGGCTCCGTCACCACCCTCCACACGGAGATTATCACGCCTAAGGCCGGGTCTATCCTACCGACGTATTTCTTCTTGAGTTGCTTAAGCGCTACTAAGTCTAGGTCCTCCCCGAAGAACTCCGGAGGTATCCTGACAACGTCCTCTATCGTGACTAATCTAAACATCCCCGGTTCACCAAATACGTATTCATAGTAGAGAAATTTAAGCTATAGAAAACCTGCACCTACTAGACCACCAAGTAGCTACTTTAACACCCACCAGCTTCAGTAGCTTCCTGAGCTTCTTGTCTAGGGTCACCACTATGTAGTCCGGGTTTGCTGAAGCGTAGCTTATCAAGGCTTTATCGCCTGATCCCTCATCAGCCCCCGCCTTCAAGACTGTCACGTGCTTCGAAACGTATTCTAGCGCGTGCCTTGCCGGAGGCGCTTTCTTAACGCTCTTGCTTGAGGCAAGGTTCCTCAACTCGCTTACCACGACGTCTAGCGTGTAGAGCTCCACCCTATCACAGTCTAAATCCTCACGTAACTTGATGTCTAGGTCCACACCCTCACTAATCAGTAGTAGGGCGCTCGTATCTAGCAGTAACTTACATAACTTCATTGCGAGACCCTTAACCTAGTCTATGTGGCCCCAGCCCACAAGCCTCCAACGACCTAACACTTGCTTACTTATCGCGACCCTCATCCCCTTCCAAGCTACTACAGGTCTCTTAAGAGTTAAGGAAGCTACCTCCCTACTAATCGAGTCCACACTAGCTAACGTCACCGCAACCCCGGCAGTCAGCATGATCGTTTCCTTAGGCTTGAGGGGCTCCACCCTCACCTGCTCTTTAGTGCCAGGCACCCTCTCCAGCAACGAATACCTTATCGAGACCTGAGTCACCGGGTCCGGCACCGTCCCGGCCTTACCGCACACGTTACCTACGAGGCTGTCTGCCTTAGTTAGTGAGGGGTCTAGCCTCGTGCCGAGAGCTACCAAACCCCCTGGCCTGGCCTCACTGAAGGACCTATCCCCAAACTTAATACTCACTACCTCCGTAGTTAACGGCTCGTAGTATTCCTTCCCGCCCCTACGTACCTTGATCCCGGGCTTTATCTCTATCTCGTCACCAACCCTGATAACACCCCTCAGCAACGCACCGCCGATTACACCACCCCTTAAATCAGAGGGTGGAGTGCCCGGCTTGTTGACGTCGAAGGATCTAGCGACGAACATCAGAGGCGGCGAGCTGAGGTCCCTCTCCGGCGTAGGTATTAGCTTCTCGATAGCCGTGGTTAGCACGTCCACGTTTATCTTGTGTAGAGCGCTGACGGGTATTACCGGGGCGTTCTCGGCCGGCGTACCCCTCAGGAATTCCCTGATAGCCCTGTAATTCTCTAAGGCTTTCTCCGGGGGCACTACGTCAACCTTATTCTGAACAACTATTATGTTCTTAACCCCTATTATGTTGAGAGCGGCGAAATGCTCTCTGGTTTGCGGTTGCGGGCAGGGCTCGTTAGCCGCCACAACTAGTAACGCCCCGTCAATCAACGCAGCACCCGACAACATGGTGGCCATCAAGACCTCATGGCCCGGCGCGTCAACGTAGGAAACACTCCTCCTGTAAATGCTGCCCTCACACGTTGGTTGCGGCACGTACCTGCGGCTCGGCTCCGCCCCCGGACACTCGTATATGTCGCCGTCAGCGTATCCGAGCTTTATGGTCATGGCTTTCTTAAGTTCTTCTGAATGCCTGCCTGTCCATATCCCGGTTAAGGCTTGAACTAGCGTTGTCTTGCCGTGGTCTACGTGGCCGACAACACCTATGTTTACCTCAGGCTGTCTCTTCTCTTGACTCACCCGCCTCACCGCCTCTGAACTCAGCGCTCTCGTACCTCTCTAAGAACACAACCTCGTTAACTCCCAGCCACCTCAGTATGTCTCTCGAAATTAAGTACTTCGTTATCTGTATGTTCTCACTGAGTCTGTAGTCTTTAGGTAGCTCTATCTCAACGACCTTCCCATCATCCTTCAAGGAGGTCTTGAGGGCGCTTACGTCGAGGGTCTTAATCCTCCTCTTAACCAAGTACCTCACCTTCTCCTCAGCGTCCTCGAGCTTCTTGATTACCGTGAACTCCGCCTTAAGTGTTTTGCCGGCTAACGGGTGGTTGAAGTCTACGGTCACTCTGCCGCCGGTCACCGCTATTATCCTCCCAACGGCGTTATTGACAGTTACTTCCTTGCCTACGTCCGGTGTTATGTTATTCTTTAGGAATAGCCTTGCCGGGAAGACCTTAACCTTCCCCGGGTCTCTCTCGCCGTACGCTTTATCGGGCAGTATCTCCACCTCGTACTTCTTATTAAGTTCCTCAGCTCCTGCGACAGCCTCCTCAAACCCTTTTATGAACCTGCCCTCACCAACAATCACTAATTCGGGCCCGTAGACTCTGCCCTCCTCATACTTCTTGTGCTGCCTAGCTAGGGACTCGAGAGTCGTGTCTACCAACTCCCCGGTCTCCTTAACGAATATCGCGTAATCAACCAGCAACATATCCCCTGCTTTGAAAGGCATTCCTACACACCAAGATAAATCTGAACACTATTATTTAAGCACAAAAACTAACCGCGGACGACTTGAGCAGGTGTGGGCACGCTAGCGGCGTGGTCAGCGATTATGAACTCTGTTTTCACGTGCTGCCCCCCGGCCGTATCCTTAGCTTGAAGGGCTTGCCGAGCTCCCCGGAAACCTCGTACTCTACCCTTAGGAATTGCTTCAGAACCCAGAGCGCTGTGTGTGCGTGCATGCTGTACTCAGCCCCCGTGATCGTAGAGGTCCCCTCACCGAGTGCTAGGTATATTAGTATGTTGTCGGACATGTGCCTGTCGAGGGCCGCACCTGTGTTGAGGTCGTGCAACAACTTCTCAGCGGCTTCCGCGCCAACCACCTCCGCTCTCTTCCCCTTAGCTCCTAAGGAGTCTCCTCCGAGGATTGAGTTCTCGGTATCAGCCCAGAGCACTATGCCTGACCCAGGCCCTAAGTGCGGGTCCTTACCCGGTTCGTAAAACTCTAACGATACTTCGACAGGAACGTTAAGATTCCTTGATTTAAGGTATGTCTTCGCGCTCTCCGCTTGCCTAACCGCGACGTCTTTAGGTAGCTTAACGCAGTGTGAGACCCCTTTAACGACCCTCACCTCACCCCTCCCCAACAAGTTGATCGGGTTGAAGCCCTTAGGGGTGTTCAGGGTTCTTAACTTGATTAAGCCACCGCCCCTCGGGTAGTGGCCCCTCCTAAGCAAGCTTACTTCCACGTGGTACCCTGCCCTAGATAGGTGCGGTAACATGACGTACCTCACGTAATCTATCGGCGGCGACCACGGGACGTCAGTACCCCCCTTCAACACTAACTCAACCCTTCTCTCGCTGAAAGCCAGCACCGGCAGTATTGTCTGCATTATTAAGGTGACTGAGCCAGCCGTCCCAACATCGAATTCAGCGTCCCTGGGGTTTATCGTTGAGGGCCTGAAGACTATCTCAGTGGACCCTACGCTCACGCCCTCCGTCTGAGCCCTGCATATCTCCTCAGCCACCTTGATTGAGGTAAGGTGTTGCGGGCGTAACCCCGGGTTATCTCTCTTAGCTCTTATATTGAATATCTTGACGTCGCTCCCGGTTATACACGATAAAGCCACGGAGAGTCTGAGTATCTGCCCGCCGCCCTCGCCGTAGGAGCCGTCAATCAATATCATTTATCCATCCCTGTGACTTCCCTGAGTCTCTCAACCCCTCTTATCTCCTCTATCACCCTAGCCACGGAACTAGGTACCAGCTCCTTCCAGCTTTCATCACCCAGCAACATCAACTTCCTTATCGTCGTGGAGGAATACCTGCCTCTCTCGAATGGCGGGGGTATTAATACGTCGTATCCTGAGTCTTTAAAGAGTCTTAAGACTAGGGGGTTTCTGGCCACGCCGTAACGGAACTTAGGCACGTACATCTGGAGGTACTGTGGCCAGACAGAGTTCATCAGTATGTCGGGTACTGGGATTATGTAGACTTTGGTGAGGTCTATTGAGTATTCTTTTAACGCTTCCCTAATCATCAAGACCCTCTCCCCGGCCGTGAAGGGGTTGACGACTGTGTGCGATTCTTGAGCCGTCCCAATAGCTATTATGAGTTCATCCACTTTCGTCATAACCCACTCAATAACCTTCAGATGCCCTAGGTGGATTGGCTGAAACCTGCCCGGGAACACAGCCCTCACTACGGAGTCCCACACCACCAGCTCTCACCCTATTAACGAATCACTCAAGCTCTTAATATTCAAACCTCGTAAGAGGTGTTCATCTTGTTGGGGGTGTGGAGAGCCGTGAGCGGCCCTCCCTCGAGGAGGGGCTGGCCGTACTCAACACTATCTCCGCTCCCCTTATCAGGTCCGTTGCTCTGCCCATGTATAACGCTACCTCTATTAACTCGTAACTCCCTTCGTAAACGGCTAGCTCCCCCACACCGACGTGCGAGAAGCTCTCGACGTACTTAGCTTCATACCAGGTTTTAAGATCTGTGGTGAGGGCTATCCTATCCCCAACCCTTACCTTAAGCCCCTCCTCCAAAGCTTCCTTGCTTAAGGACGTGATTATGTTCCCGAAGTCGTCGACGTGTACTACGCTGGCTTTAAGCCCTTCCTTAATAATCTCCCCCCGACCAAACTCTACGGGCGGCTTAACCAACCCCTCGAAAGGTATCGGGCTTCCCAGAGACTCAGGGCTCACCCCGCAAGCTATTAAAGCTGCTGTAGGGGCGTATATGTCTCTCCCGTGGAACGTGTGCGAGATTCTGCCGATCCTCACCTTATTAACGTCTATCTCGTACGCTTTCGGGTCCTCGTCGGAGGTTGCCGGGGTTAGTAAGCCGTTGTCAGGACCTACGTACACTCGCTCACGCGTCTCGATCATTACGTTCCGTCTAGGGCCCCCGACGCCGGGGTCTACCACCGCGAGAACTACGGCCTTCTTCGGTAGGTACTTCCTGCTTATTTTGATGATGTGTGAGGCTAGCGCCACGTTGTATTTAGGTATGTCGTGGGTTATGTCTATCACCTCTGCTTCAGGACAGACAAGCTTTATGACTGCCTTCAAGTGTCCTACGTAGTGGTCTCTGAGCCCGTAGTCTGTCAAGACCGCTATCAACGGCCTCACGTACCACGTCCCTCCATCTTGAGTTCTAGGTATGACTTAACTATGTTTTCCTCCTTGCTCAGCCCTAACTCTTCCTTGACTTGATTCAGTGTCTTCATGTATTCCTCTCTTGACTCAGGATTCATTACCTCGATCTCGACGTAGTTCCCCAGCCCCTCTACCTCGTCTAAGTATATCTTCGCTTTGCTTTCGGTGGTTGAGTATATTCTTCTCTTCTTCCTCACAGTTATTATCGGGAAGCCTGAGAGCAGCAATATCTCGGTTACTTTCTCAGGGTCTTCCAGCTTGGTCGTGATCTCTTCCCGTGCCTTAACCCCCTCCTCTATTAGAGCGCCCTTGAAGGTCAGCTCCGACGTGGAAGTGTTTTTGGTTAGGCTCTTCCTCAACCTCACGCGCAGGGCTATCTGGCGTGCCGGGCTGCCTGCACAGTGGGTTAGGTCTACGTAGCGATCCTCCTCCACGACCACGTCCTCCAGTCTCCACCCACTACTCAGGAGCTTCCTCTCCACGCTCTCCAGGTCCTCAACCTTCACCTTGACCTCGTACTCTCTAGGCGTTATGAGTGCCTCACCAATACTTACGGTTCCTCAAGAAAACTTAAGCTTTGTATTTTCTCTCCTTCCGTGCCTCACCCCTTATGTACCACCCGACGTCGAAGAGGTTTGAAGCTACCTCGTCTAGATCCTTCCTCTTCTCTAGCTCCTCACACCCGTCTATCTTGGAGATCCCCAGACCGTAAACCCTCATGTCAGTCCCTAAAACAGCTACCACATCCCCTTTCCTTATTGGTTGGCGGCAACTCACCACGGACTTCCTCAGCACGTCTCCCCCGTACAGGAAGGGTTTGAGGCCTTCCTCAGCCACCACCAACGCGTTGACTACCTCCCCGGTCCCCTGGTATATTTCCTGGAGTATGTTGATTGACGGTATGAAGCTTGGCTTACCCTTCCTGAGCCTGCCTAGGTAGAGGCCCGCTGAGTAGGGGGTGAGCCCTTGAGCGATTATCTTCTCCACTACCTTAGCTAGTTCCTCGCTTAGTACGAAGATCTCTGTGAATCTGCCCTCGCAGGAGAGTATGGTTGCTTCAGCGTACTCCCTCCTTAAGTACTCGCTTATGTGTGGTGGCAGGCTGCCCGCGATTTCCTGCAGCGCTGTCTTCCTACACCTCACTTTAGCTCCATTAAGCATATGAAGAACCCCTCCATCCCGTGTACGTGCGGGTATGTCCTGCCGCAATACCTTATCCTCTCATCCACCCGTATGCCGTAGTACTCCGTCACCGGGGGAGATAGCTTCACCGGTGTTTCAAGGCTTAAGACCCTGACGTCGTCCCTCCCCTTAATTACCTCGTTCAGGACTAACTCGTTTTCTTCCGGCGCTATCGAGCACGTCGTGTAGAGTATCCTGCCCCCTCCCTTAAGGGAGTCTAGAGCACTCCTCAACAACTCCTTCTGTATTTCGTGGTGCTTCACGAGGTCTTCCAGAGAGGTTTTCGTTTTTCTTGAGGGGTCCAGCATTATTATTCCTTCCCCGGTGCACGGGGCGTCGAGCAGTGCTTTAGTGAAGGTTTTCCTGAATACCTTGCCGGCTTCCCGACCGTCCAGTCTGAGTAGCACTGTGTTCTTAACCCCGAGCCTCTCCACGTTATTCCTTAAGACCCTTAGCCTCCCCTCGTCAGGTTCTAGAGCTACTATGAGTCCTTTGTTCCTCATTATTTGAGCCATGTGCGTTGTTTTGCCTCCGGGTGCTGCGGCCATATCCAGTACCTCATCCCGCTCACCGGGTTTCAGGGTTATCGGAGGTATTAGTGATGCCTTACCTCTGTAGAGGTAGTATAGGCCTATCAGGTGCTCGTGTGTTGAGCCTAGCGAGGGTTTCTCAGGCTCTCTCAAGACCTCATAAGCCTCACTACACCACCCTACCCTCTCTAGGAGGAAGCCCAGCTTCTCAAGCCTCTCAATCAGTTCCCTGCAGTCAGCGAGCTTCAGCTTATTACACCTTATGGAGGGTCTCAACGCTTTCTCGAAGGCTTCCAGCAACTCCTCCACTTCCTTCAGGTCCCCAAGTATTTCTAGGTACCTACCCACCATGTACGGCCTGTACCCGTACCTCCTGGCAAGCTCCTTAACGTCCTCACCCAACCTAATCCTTTTCTTGAGGTATTGTAGCAGGTTCCTTGAAAACCACCCGTTAATAACTTAATACCCTAACGTATTAAATAATTGTTAGGGTTGGCCGTGGGCGAGTGCGTGAGAGCTCACTTAAGGATCTACGGCTTAGTTCAGGGGGTTTTCTTCAGGTCAACAATGCGTGAAGTAGCTTTAAGACTCGGGGTTACTGGGTGGGTACGTAACATGCCTGACGGAAGTGTTGAGGCATTGGTTGAGGGGGATCGGGAGAAGGTGGAGGAGTTGATTAAGTGGGCTTGGAGAGGCCCTCCCACGGCCGTGGTCGAGGACGTGAGGGTCGAATACTCCGAATGCACCAACGAATTCAAGACCTTCAGGATAAGGTATTGGTAGAACACACTAAGCACGAATAACCAAAGCATAAACCAAGCGGAGAACGCCGCGCACAGGCCTAGTCAACACCGCGCCAGCCAACACCCTAGAGGAAAGCGTCGACATCGGGCTGTTGGGAGCGGCGGGCATACACCCCCGCCCCATCAAACCCGTCTTCTACGGGTGCCCTCCCCCCTCCCGGGAGACCCGGGAGGGAACGGCCGCCTCTTTTCGGGGAGAGCTTCCCGCTTAGATGCTTTCAGCGGTTAGCTCCCACGGCGTAGCTGCCCGGCATGCCCTGCCGGACAGCCGGTACACCATAGGCCGCGGCCTCCCGTTCCTTTCGTACTAGGGAGACCTTCCCCTCAGGCGGCCAACACCCCCCGTGGGTAGAGTCCGAGCTGTCTCACGACGCTCTAAACCCAGCTCACGTTCCCCTTTAATGGGCGGGCTTGGGGAGGGGGGAGCGGCGCCGAGAAGCGTGAGGATTTAATTAACACTTCTCTCTGTTTCTAGGCCATCTTACGTTCACGTACATATTTCAACCCAATGCATAGCGTGTCTTAAAATGCGCCCTCACCCCCTTAGCCCCACCCTTGGCGGCTGCTGCACCGCCAGGATGGGAAGAGCCGACATCGATGTAGCAAACCGCGGGGTCGATGGGGACTCTCGCCCGCGACGACCCTGTTATCCTCGGGGTAACTTTTCTGTCATGCCCGGCCCCCACTGAAGGGGGCACGAGCGTTCGCTAGGCCGCGGTTTCCCGACCAGACCCCTCACGATGCAGGGTCTGGTAAGGCCGGCTTTTGCCCTTGCACTCTACGGCGGAGTTCTGACCCACCTCTCGGCCCGTGGTAGCAGGATAAGATACTCCTACTAGCCACGGTGAGCCGACCTTTGGGCGCCCGTGTTACCTTTTCGCGGGCGTGCCGCCCCAGCCGAACCGCCCACCTGACGCTGTCCCCCGGGCTAACCCCGGGGTTAGACTCCCAGATCGCGGTAGGCGGTGTTTCACTTACGGCTCACCCGCTCCCGGAAGAGCGGGTTCATCGCCTCCCGCCTACACTACGCACCGCAACCCGGAAGCCAACGCCAGGCTGCGGTAAAGCTCCACGAGGTCTTCTCTCCCTACGGGGGGATGCCGGCCTGTGCACCGGCTCCGTGGGCTTCACGGGGACCCGGGCTGGGACAGTGGGGCCCTCGTTGATCCATTCATGCGCGCCGGAACTCTCGGTGGTGGGGTCCCAGGATATGTTTTTAACTCAAGGACTCCCACCATACCCGGCAAGGCATTTGGCTACCTTAAGAGGGTCAGAGTTACCCCCGGCCTTCAGCGGCGCTTCACCCGGTTGTACCCGGGCTTCACGTACCGCCAGTGGCCAGGATTCACCCCCCGTACTAACCCTTTCGGGCTAGCGGGGAGCTATGTTTTTATTAAACAGTCAGGACCCCCTAGTCACTGAGGCCCGCGGTTCCACGGGTTTTCCGCAGAACCGCAGGCACCCCTTCTCCCTAGGTTACGGGGCTAATTTGCCGAGTTCCCTAGCCCGGGTTAGACCCCACAGGCCTTGGGCTTCTCACCCAGGGGCACCTGTGTCGGTTCTCGGTACGGGCGCGGGGGATCGTTCCCGAACCCCTTTTCATGGGCGCCAAGGATCGGCCGAACCCCCTAACGGGGGCCATTCCCCCCTTCAGCCGGTTCTCACCATTACGGTACTCCCCGGCCTTCGGGTGGTTAGCCGGGGCGACTGCCCCGGTCGGCCTACCTCGACGCGTCAGGGTTCGGGCTTGCGTTGCCGCACCTACCCCCGCGGCACGGGAATATTAACCCGTTTCCCTTTCGGCGACTCCGGTTAGGGGCCGCCTTAGGACCGGCTAACCCTCAGCTGACGACCGTTGCTGAGGAACCCTGGCCCTTATGGCCGTGGGGATTCCCACCCCACTTTGCTGTTACTACCGCCGGGATCCGCACTCGGAGCGGGTCCACCGGACCTCACGGCCCGGCTTCTGCCCCACCCCGACGCCCTCCTACCGGATCACGACCTCAGTGAGGTCGTGCCCCGGGGTCTCGGCGGCCGGCTTAAGCCCCGACGTATTTTCGGGGCCCGCGGCCTCGGCGGGTGAGCTGTTACGCACTCCTTAGAGGATGGCTGCTGTTAGGCCCACCTTCCCGCTGTCTTAGGCCGCGGACGCCCTTTACGCTTGGCACTTAGCCGGCACTTAGGGGCCTTAACCCCGGTCTGGGTTGTTCCCCTCTCGGCCCCCAGGCTTACCCCGGGGAACCCCACTCCCGCCGTCTACGGTGGTCGCGGGTTCGGAGTTGGACTAGGGGTCCGGGGCCTTCCGGCCCACGGTGCCCCTAATCCGTAGCTCTACCCCGCGACCCACCTCGGGCGGGGCTGAGCTAAGACTCATGTCGGAGGGAACCAGCTATCACCGGGCTAGATTGGTCTTTTGCCCCTAGGCGGAGGTCATGGGAGCGAATTGCACGTCAGCACCCCTTCGGGCCTCCACCGGGGTTTCCCCCGGCTTCGCCCTACCCCCGCCTAGATCGCCCGGTTTCGGGTCTCACGGCAGTGACTCCGGGCCCTTGCAGACCCCGCCCCTCACGGGGATTGAACCCCGTTGCGGGCTTGTCGGTTTCCCTACGCCTCCGGGGTTAACCCCCTTAAGCTCGCCACTGCCGTGAACTCCCCGGCCCGTGTTTCAAGACGGACGGTGCGACCCCGGTCCACCCCCCTCGTACTCAACGGTCACCCGTTTTTCCTTCGGGGGGCTTCACTCCTTGCGAGCCGCACCGTGATTGGCCATCCGGTTTCAGGCTCTTTTCACCCCCCTCACGGGGTTCTTTTCAGCTTTCCCTCACGGTACTTAGTGCGCTATCGGTCTCGGGACGTATTTAGCCTTGGAGGTCAGTGACCCCCAGCTTCCCACGGCAAAACCAAGCCGTGGTACTCTAGCCCCCGGCAGGGGCCCCCACAGTTTCGCCTACGGGGCTATCACCCTCTGCGGCGGGGCTTTCCAGCCCACTTCGGCTACTGTGGGTCGGCCCCCCGGGCTCGAAGCCCAGCCGAGGGCTCGACAACACCACATCCCCGCCGACTCATCGCCGGCGGGTTTGGTTTGGGCTAACCCCCTTTCGGTCGCCCCTACTCAGGGGATCCCGATTGGTTTCTTCTCCTCCCCCTACTAAGATGTTTCCGTTCGGGGGGTTCCCGACCCCTGAATGGGGTCGCCGGGGGCTGTTAACCCCCGGCAGGAAGTCCCATTCGGGGATCCCGGGTTCGACGGCTGCTTGCGCCTCCCCCGGGCATATCGCAGCTTGCCGCGCCCTTCCTCGGCGCCCGAGCCGAGCCATCCACCGGACGGCTTGGCGTCGACGCCTCAGGGCGTTGGCTGGCGCAGTCTGTTGAGGCCTGTGCGCGGCGCTCATTCAAGAGTAGGTATCGCGCCGTCAGTCCGGGAGGTATCCCTCCCAGACCTCATGAAGGGGCCACCCAAACACTCACGTAAGCAACCACCCCAACCCGGGGAGCAAAGGAGGTGATCCAGCCGCACCTTCCGGTACGGCTACCTTGTTACGACTTCTCCCCCCTCGCGGAGGGAGGGTTCGACTCACCCTGCAGGAAACCCCGCAGAGCGAGCCTCACCCTCCCCCCACTCGGGTGGAGCGACGGGCGGTGTGTGCAAGGAGCAGGGACGTATTCACCGCGCGATGTTGACGCGCGGTTACTAGGGATTCCTCGTTCACGAGGACGAGTTACAGTCCTCGATCCCAACTACGGCGGGGTTTGAGGGATTGCCTCCCCCTTTCGGGTTCGGATCCCGCTGTCCCCGCCATTGTAGCCCGCGTGCAGCCCGGGGGTTTCCCGGCCGTGGTCCCGGGTAGGTAAGAAAGCGTAAGTAAAAATGCGATTCATTAAATAGGAGCTAACTTTTATTCTATCATCTTCTATCCTGGATAATCTTTCTTTATGAGCAGGGTTTTGTAGGTAGAGAGCTACAATCCACGCATTTCTATCTATGTGTATTTCGTATCCATCTTTTTTATCGGCTTTACTGGTAATTATACCGAGGCTATGCAGTACCTGTCGCATCCAATCTCTGAGCTCTCTACTCTTTGTCTTTATTCCAATACGTAGGTAGTAGTATGTTTTTCCGTTGGCTTTCTTCTTGACTTGCTCTATCGTTGTAGTTTCTTTTTGTTGTTGCTATTCCTAACAAACTCTACTAGCCAATCAATAAATCTCCTGTCTTTTTGAGCCAGTGCTATACATCCATTACTCTCAAGATGTCCATCTGCGGCAATTAAGCCACACAAATAAGACCAAGAGTCCAAGATAGGATCACCAAGTCTCAAACAACTCGCCCAGGAACCACGGCTTTCGGGGCCTCAGCGGGGCTCTCATGAGAGAAGCCCCTATGCTGACCTGCCGTGGCCCCCTCCTTCCTCCGCCTTAAACGGCGGCAGTCCCCCTAGTGTGCCCCAGTCCCGAAGGACTGGGTAGCAACTAGGGGCAGGGGTCTCGCTCGTTGCCGGACTTAACCGGACATTTCACAACACGAGCTCGCCCACGTCACGGCCCCTATTCTAAGAACACTATCAACTATGTGATCCCACTCCCACCTCACCAGAAATAACAATGAATTTGAGTATCGCGGAGGCCGTGATCGTGTCTGGCGACGGCCATGCACCTCCTCTCAGCGCGTCCGGCAAGGTCGTTAGCCTGGCCATCATCCTGCTGTCGCCCCCGGTAAGATTCCGGGCGTTGACTCCAATTGAGCCGCAGGCTCCACCCCTTGTGGTGCTCCCCCGCCAATTCCTTTAAGTTTCAGCCTTGCGGCCGTACTCCCCAGGCGGCGGGCTTAACGGCTTCCCTGCGGCACTGGACGGGCTCTAAGCCCGTCCAACACCTAGCCCGCATCGTTTACAGCCGGGACTCTCCGGGGTACGCGCCACGGGTAGGTAATTAATTCGCGGCGCGTACCTACCCGGGTATCTAATCCGGTTCGCTCCCCCGGCTTTCGCCCCTCACCGTCAGGCGCGTTCCAGCCGGCCGCCTTCGCCACTGGTGGTCCTCCCGGGATCAGCGGATTTCGCCCCTACCCCGGGAGTACCGCCGGCCTCTCCCGCCCTCTAGCCCGGCAGTATCCCCCCCGGCCCGGGGTTGAGCCCCGGGTTTTAAGGGAGGACTTACCGGGCCGGCTACGGGCGCTTTAGGCCCAATAACCGTCCCAACCACTCGCGGGGCTGGTATTACCGCGGCGGCTGACACCAGACTTGCCCCCCGCTTATTCCCCCTCCATCTTACGGAGGGGAAAAGCCCCTCTTCGGGGCACTCGGGGTGACCCCGTCACGGTTTCCCGCATTCCGCTAGGGAGTCTTGTGACCCCCTATTTGCGGAGTTTTCGCGCCTGGTGCGCCCCGTAGGGCCTGGGCCCTTGTCTCAGGGCCCATCTGGGGGCTCCCGCTCTCACGGCCCCTACCCGTTATCGGCTTGGCGGGCCGTTACCCCGCCAACTACCTGATGGGCCGTGGCCCCATCCTCGGGCGGTGGCGCGGACATCCCCGCACCACCCTTTCGGTGAGGAACCCTTCCAGGCCTCCTCACCTATCGGGGATCAGCCCCAGTTTCCCGGGGTTGTCCCCGTCCCGAGGGTAGGTTAGCCACGTGTTACTCAGCCGTCCGCCACGCCCCGGTTGCCGGGGCGTGCGACTTCCATGGCTTAGCCTCACCCCGATAGCGGTTGGGTCCGGCAGGATCAACCGGAATCGCGGCCGCAAGGCCGCGGGGTTGGGGTGGTTGCCTACTACGTGGTTTGGGTGGCCCCTGTCAGGCGTGAATGTGCTGGGGTTAGTGTCCCCAGCTTATTCACGCCTCCATTTCGTGAGCGTGATTGTCGCCGCGGTTGGAGGGCGGTTCTTCATTCTCGGGGGTTTTACCCCGTGTCCGACCTTGCCGCCGTCTTAACCGCGGCGTATCGCCGTATTTATTCTGGGTGTTAAGAGCTTATAAAGTTTAGCGGTTTTCTCGACCCGTGGTTTAGTTATTTATATTTGTTTTTTGTATAATTTTGTCCAATATTTTTTGTATAATTGATTGTCAGATTTAAGCTCTGGCAAGAACTACTTACTAGGTGTCGGGCTTGAGGGTGGGTCTTACGAGGAAATCCGCTCTCGTAGTGGTTGATATGCAGGAGGATTTCTGTGAGGGCGGCTCACTGCCTGTGAGGGGTTGTAGGGCTTTAGTAGGTAAGATAAACAACTACATAGGCTACTTCAGGAACGCCGGGCTAGCTGTGATAGCTACTAGGGATTGGCACCCCCCGAACCACGTCTCCTTCAAGGAGCGCGGGGGGCCTTGGCCAGCACACTGCGTTGCTGGGAGTAGGGGGGCTCAGTTCGTCGAGGGACTTAAACTACCTGAGGACGTGATAGTGGTGTCTAAAGCTACTGAGCCGGACATTGAGGCGTACTCCGCGTTCAAGCTAACCCCACTACACTACATACTAGCCGCTAGAGGGGTTAGAAGGCTCTTCATAACGGGGGTGGCGACAGACTACTGCGTGAAGGAAACAGCTATGGAAGCGCTTAAGCTAGGCTACGAAGTAATCGTTTTAGTAGACGCCGTGGCAGGGGTTAGCGAGGAGACGAGCAGGAAAGCGCTTGAGGAACTAGTGAGTGAGGGAGCGATACTAGCAGTCGAGGAAGACATAGCAAGGTGAAGAAACTGAGAGCGCTGAAACTACCTGAAGAACTCAGGAAAACGCTATCGAAAGGAACAGAGGAAGTGGTTGAGGGGAGAGACCCCATACAAACAATGAAGAAAACACTCGAGAAACTGGGGGAGTGCTCCAAGCTAGTAGCGGTCGGAGACCTAGTCTGCCACACCATGATAGAGAACGAAGTCGTGCCGGACATATGCGTAATAGACGGGAAAACGAAGAGAACGAGCAAAACACCGGAGATAAGGGTGGAGAAGTTCAGCAAGGTAGTGAAGACTTGGAACCCGCCGGGACACATAACCCAGGACGCACTAAACACGATTGAGGAGGTCGTGAAGGCACTGAAAGAAAACCTGAAAACCCTGATAATAGTCTCAGGCGAGGAAGACTTGCTAGCCCTCCCGCTAATAACTCGGCTACCTGAAGGTAGTTGCGTGGTTCTAGGAATACCGGACGTCGGGGTCGGTTACGTGAGGGTGTGTGAGGAGGCGAGGAAGAAAGCGGAGGAGGTGCTGAGTAAGTTCCACGAAGTGGAGATCACGACTTCCCAGACCTCCTAGAACTAGAGAAATACCCGAGTAACGCGCCGGAGACTGCTGAGACGGCTACGACCGCTAGGACGTAGTACCAGGTAGTCCAGGAAACGCCGACGTTCCCGGTCGGTGTGGGGGTGCTGGGGGGCGCCTCAGTTAGGTTGAGCGGTACTCTAGTCCTTGATAAGATGAGGTACCATAGGGAGTTGAGGATGGCTTGATCTAGGAAGTATGCAGCGCTCTTGACGTCCGTGCTCACTAACGAAAGCCCTCTCTCCAAGTAAACTAGGGACACGACCGGCTCGATCCCGGAGTTCTTGGCTAGGCTCACGTACTTGCGTGCCGCGTCAACCAACCTACCCACGAGCAACGAAGTATTGCTCTCGAAGCTTAAGTGCGTATCGATAGAGGCGAGGGAGGAAGCCCTTAAAGCTAGGTTGAGCGATACTAAGGTGTTGTTCAACCCACCCCTAGATAAGTAGCTCTCAGCGGTACTGAGGTAATTAGTCAATTCGCTAACATCGACTGACGAACCAAGCAAGGACTGAAGGTATGTCACGGAAGCCTGAGAAAAACTCAGCAATACTTGGGTACTGCCCCTCAACGAATTAACGTCCACACTCAAACCAGGACTCTCAAGAACCTCGTAGATAGTGCCCCACCCGCGAACAGACCTAGCCCTCATGTACGTGTAAGCAGCCTTATATATATCGTTAACCGCGGGGACGTTAACGGAGCTCAGCTCACTTAAATAAGCTTGAGACTCGTAAACCCTGCCAGCCAACTCGACCAACACGCTAAGACTAGAAAGCCCTAGATTAACCGGGTTAGTCCCAGACACTAACGAGTTGAAGTATTCAGACGCGTTAGAAACCTCCCTGCTAACGAAGCCTAAGACATCCGACCAACCACGATTCCTCACAACCATATCAACTACGAGCTTAGCAGCCCAAACATAGACTAAGGCGCCGAAATAATCTGAGGACGCGGCGTAGTAATTCGTGGAGTTATAGGATTCCTCACCCCTCAAAGCACTCTCCCTAGAATACCCTAGGAATCCGGCGACGTCGTCATCAACCCCTGCACGCCTCAAAGAACCACGGTAATTACTGTAGTCCCTACTTACGTTAGAGTAAAGCTCGTCGTACTCAAGCCTGTAGTCATCCGCGATAGATTTGAAAGCACGCATCACGTTACTACTTAAACTCACGTTAAGGTCTTCAGGCAAGGATATCGATATCCCGAAATACTTGAGAGCGTCGTAGATAGTTGACGCCTCAACCACCTCGACGCCCAACCTCCTCCCAGCCTCAACTACGTCAACCACCGAGCCAGTCTTAAGACTCACCGAGAATCTCTGCCCAGCAGGTATTATCATGAGCTTAGCGCCAACAGAGGCAGCGGCCTCAAGCTTCTCCGGAATACCCCCAACAGGGCCCACCAGCGTGTCCGGCATTATCATGCCGGTAATCACGACGGATTCGTTGATGGTGGCGTTGCTGAATAAAGCCAGCAACGCGGTCGTGAGCGCCGCCCCGGCCGAAGGACCCCCGACTATCGGGGTACTGGAATGAATCCTCACCAAAACAGAGTAATTGCTGAGATCAAACCCTGAAATAAAACCAGCTATTAAGGAAGCTATCTTAAGAGAAGACTGCGTGTCGAGTTCGGAGAGAGGATCTATAGACAGGTAGACAGACCCGTCACCAGGGATTAAACTAGCCTTAAGCTGCGTGGCAACGCCACGGTAGGAGCCCTCGGAACCTCCCACAGCAAGTAAGTACATACTCACCTCCCTAACAACACACCCGCTCAGAGCTTCCGGCAGGAAAGTGGAGGGAAGTGCGGTGAAGATTAGAAACATCAAGACAAGCGAAAACAGCCTCACCTCAACCACCTCCAACCACCGACAGATAAGAGGGTACGCATTATTTAAACGTTGCGGGACGCACAAAAATAATCTTAGTAAGGGATATTACGGTTGAGGTGGTGGGGAGCGTTACTCATCGTAGATAACTGGGAGGAGCACTTGTCGCCGTGGCTCCTCAGCGAGTACCGCTTCGTCGCCGACCTATTCAAGGGTAGCGTGGTATTCACGAACGTAGTGTTTGAGGAGATGCTTCAAGCGCTGAGGCCGTTAGCTGAGGCGACGCCGAAGAGCGTTAGAGAGTTTCTCGCAGCTAACGATATCCCCTTAAGTAAGGTCTTAGTGCTTGATCCGGCGGCGGAGGAGGAGCTAAGCCCTCAAGACCTCGGCAAGGTCAGGGCGGTCGTTATAGGTGGTATAATGGGTGATCACCCGCCGAAGGGGAGGACGCGCGAACTCATAACCAGTAGATTGCCGGGGGCCTTAGCCAGGAACCTGGGCAGAGAACAGTTAACGATAGCTGGCGCGGCTTACGTGCTTAAGAAGGTTTCCGAGGGTTACGCTCTGAAAGACCTGGACCTAAGGTTCGGGTTAACGATAAGACTCAACATACTCAACGCAGACGTAGAGATTTTCTTGCCCTACGCATTCCCTTACGAGGGAGGTAAGCCGGTGCTCCCTGAAGAATACCTTAAGATCGTGGCTATGAGGTCTCTATACTACGAGGGCGTCGAGCTCGGCTAACCAGCACTAAGCACTCCTCCTCAAGTCAGCTCTGAACACGTACTTCCTCGGGGCATAATCAAGAACCTTCTTAACGCTAACCACGGAGAAAAAGGAGGAGTCAACCGCGTTGCTAACCAGGTGCTTTGCTTCCTCAACAGAGTAACTAACTAGGTATACGTGGATAACCCCGCCCACACGCAGCTTACTACTCACTGCGGGTACGTACTCGAGAGCCTCGAGAGGTAAGTTCATGACGACCCTGTCGAAAACGCCGTCACCAACCACCCTCAGAAAATCCCTCACGTCACTTAAGATAGGCACTACCCTGCCCTTAAGCTTCCTCCTATTCATCTCGATAGATTCTATGAGGCACTTTATAGCGTCAGGGTTGAAGTCAACGGCGTAGGAGGTCGCGTCCCTTAAGGAGGCTATGTGAAGTGAGAAAGGACCTACACCGCAGAACAGATCAGCAATCAACTCACCGTCATTAACCAACCCAGCGATTCTCCTGTGTTCTTCCGCTAGTGAGGGGTTATAATACGTCCTCAACACGTCAACGGAAATCCTTAAACCGTATTCCTTATGCACGGTCTTACTCACAGGATCCCCGAACACGTGTTTCAACTCCCTAACCCTGTACTCGCCGCTCACGTAACCGCCCGCGTAGACCGCTCTCACGTTGCGTGACACCCTGGAGATGGCCTCGCCGATTAACTTGCCGTACTCTAGCAAGTCCTCAGGTATGTTGATGACGGCTATATCGCCGATTACGTCGTAAGACGACGGGATCCTCCTGAGAACACCTTCAGGAATCAACCCGGTAAGCAAGTCCTTGAAAGAGAGCCCGAGGGTTCCGCAAACGAAGTCTTCATAGCATGACTCGCTGACTAGAGCCGCCGGCAATTCCTTAATTAAGCTTACGTCTAGGTCTTCCTTGACGGGTATGGCAACACTCCCGTCACTCAATTTCTTAACCTTGCAATTCCTCACGTAAGCACCTCTAGACTTAAGGAACTTAAGCACCTCCTCAACATCCTTAGCTGAGACCCTCACGCAAGGCAGCCTCAACTACACGCACCCACGCATGTGATGAGGGACTCAATCATAATAAACCTTTTAAGCGTTTTTATTTTGGTGTGGTGAGTGAGGTTAGGCATAGTCCCTAAGCTTAATAGTCCTGAAGCATTACAGCTAGCTAAGCTAGTGTTGAAGAACGCTGAGAGCAAGGGTCTGACAGCATTCCTAGACTCTAGAGCTAAGGACCTCATAACGTGGGATAAGTTCTTCCACTTAGGTAAGGACAGCGTGGATATGATAGTGGTTATCGGGGGTGACGGAACTGTCTTGAACACGCTCCACCTGCTGAAGGACGCTGACGTACCCGTAGCGACGATAAGGTACGGTAGGAGGGGGTTCCTATGTGACGTCCCCCCCTACGAGTACTCTGAGATGATCTCAAGGATAGCGTCAGGAGATTACAAGCTGGTCGAGTACATGAGGCTTAGGGGGGAGGTTAGGGGGGTGGAAGTCACGCCCCCAGCACTGAACGAGATAGCTGTCGTGAGTTCAGGGAGTGGTAGAGCTAAGGTAATAAGATTGTACGTTCATAAGGACGGCGATGAGGTTTACAGGAGGTTGGTGGGTGACGGCGTGATAGTGGCTACCCCCGTAGGCTCAACAGCCTATAGCCTGGCTGCCGGAGGGCCCGTAGTAGACCCGTTGATGAGAGCGTTGATAGTGACGCCGCTTGCGTCGATAACTCTGTGCACGAGGCCCGTAGTACTGCCGCCGGACTCCGAGATAAGGGTTACTGTAGCTAAAGACTCTCCTGAAGCTCTCTTAATAGTTGATGGGTCTTATAGCTTGGCTCTGAAGCCGAAGGACTCGGTCATTATAAGAGAGTATCATAAGCCGGCTAAGTTCGCTAGATTCTACCTAGGTGACTACTACGTCAAGATATTCGAGCGATGTCTGTGATGAGGCTTACGTACTCGACGCTGCGGCATTCTTCGCCGGCTACCAACTATACCTAACTAAGAATGTCTACACGGTCAAGGAGGTAATTCAGGAAGTGAAGGACTCGGAAAGCCTCAAGAACCTTCAGCTAGCTCTCTCGGCAGGGAGGGTTGAGATCCTTGAACCAGGGGAAGCACACAGAGAGAGAATCAATCGGTTAGCCGGGGAACTCAATATGCTCAGCAAGCTCTCTAAGGCAGACCTAGAACTCTTAGCTTTAGCAAGCGATCTAAGAGAGAGGTGCGGCAGGGTGGTAGTCATAAGCGATGACTCGGCGGTGAGGAGGGTGGCTACGCGGATAGGCGCGGCAACGCTAACAATAAAGTACTGGAGAACACGGACTAAGCAGAAATAACGTGTTCAAGACGTCATACTAATACATACTAATAATTTAAAAGACCCTAATTATTAGGATATTATTGGCGGGGGTGCCCGAGCCAGGTCAAAGGGGTCAGGCTGAGGCCCTGATGGCGTAGGCCTGCGTGGGTTCAAATCCCACCCCCCGCACCAACCCAGCAATCAAGGATTCAAAGACTTAAATTACTTAACGAGTTACGAATTCGGTGAGTTGCTTGAGTGTTTTGCTAGACCTGTTTCTAGAGTTCCTGAAGATAGGGTTTTTCATGTTCGGCGGTGGCTACGCAGGCATAGCACTCCTACATAAGGAGTTAGTCGAGCTTAGGGGGTGGCTCACGGACGAGGAATTCGTTGACGTGATAGGCATAGCCGAGAGTACTCCGGGCCCCATAGCCATAAACTCAGCTACCTTCATAGGCTACAAGATATGCGGTGTTTTAGGGTCGGTAGTAGCTACCTTAGGGGTGGTGCTCCCAGCGTATTTAGTCATACTAAGCATCGCGATGGGTTTATCACCCTACTTAACGACGCCTATAGCCAAAACCATATTGAGGGGGATTAACGCCGCCGTCGTAGCGCTAATATTGGTAGCTCTGCTAAGAGTAGGTAACACTGTATTAATTCACGACAACACGATAAGGATTGTTGAGGCAGCGATCTTCGTCATCGCGCTCGCGCTAATCCTGTTACTAAAGCAACACCCGATAACGGTCATAGGAGTCTCGGTAGCGTTAAGTCTCTTAGCTAAGTACCTGCTAGGCATTTAATGAGGGTTTCTCGAACATATTAATGTGTGGTGGACCGGCCGGGATTTGAACCCGGGACCTCCGCCGTGCGAGGGCGGCGCTCTTCCAGCTGAGCTACCGGCCCCACCTAATTCTTACTACTCAAGCTCTTAAATTGTTTTCGGGGGACTAAACCGACTACACCGCCTTGCTCGGGCCCTCATTCTGCGAGAACCTTACCTGTCTTCGGGTACGTCTTATAGCCTACGTACCTACTCAGTATCTCCTTTATTTTCTCGCTGTTAAGTAGGTCCAGCATCTTACGTATGGGTTCCTTACCTAAGCTGTCCTTAAGTATTACGAGGTCATACACTTCCTCACCTACTTTAATGAATTCCAGCCCGTACGTTTCGGCAGCGTGCCTGACCCCAACTCCCACGTCCGCCCTCCCCTGAAGCACTGCCACAGCCACCCCGCTATGCGTTTTAGCCTCGTTTAAGTACCCCTTAACAACCCTCGGTATCTCGCTAGGGTTTATTCCCAGCTCCCTCGCAGCCATCCTCAAGTTAATGTCTACGAGGGTTCTAGTCCCGGAACCCTTATTCCTGTTTATGAAGACCACGTCCTCCCTGAATAAGTCTTTAAACGATCTTATGTTTTTAGGGTTGTTCCTAGGCAGTATAAACCCTATCTCCCTAACCCAACCACCCACTAAGACAGCCCTGCCCGACAAGTTCAGCTTCTTAAAGTACGGTATGTTATACTCACCGCTCTCCTCGTCTAGGAGGTGCGCGCCACTTAAATCAGCCTCACCCCTACCAACTGCTAGGAGACCTCCCAGAGACCCAGCATTAATTAACTTGTAGTTAGGTCCCTCAACAACCAGCCTAATCAACTCGTCAACCACGTAGTCGTGACTACCTATGAATACTAGGTCCGGAACCCTCCAGAACCTCCTAAAAAGCTTCACAACCACCTTACTACCCTCATCGATCACCAAGGTATCTTCAGGCACCTCGATAAACCCGTCAGTATACGTCAAAACCCTGATAGACCCTGAGGGGGTTAAGACGGGGTAGGCCGCCAACACGTCCCTCCTCCTTACTAGAGCGACAGGAACTAACGCTGTCCTCCCCCTAACACCTAAGACTTTCTGAAGTACGACGGCCTTAACCTCGGACCAACCCCAGTAGCTCGCCGGGATCCCGGCAAGCCTGGAAATCACTGGGGCTACTACAGACCTGAAAATCATAGCTGCTGAGAGGGGGAATCCCGGGAGACCGAACACTAGCTTCCCGTTAATCACTGCTACGATGGTAGGCTTTCCCGGCTTAACCTTCAGTCCGTGAACAACTATCCCCGGCTCGCCGAGGCTCTCGATAACCCTGTAGGTGAGGTCCCCGAGCCCGGCCGATGTCCCCCCAGCAGTGATGACCACGTCATTCTCCTCCAAAGCTCTCCTCAAGACCTCCCTCAAGGAATCCTCGTCATCCGGTACTATACCGTAGAATTGAGGTACGGCACCTAACTCAGCTAATGAGGAGGTAACGTAGTGTGATGAGATCTCGAATATTTTGTAGTCTTGGGGAAGACCTTCCTCAACACTAACTAGCTCCGAACCTACCGAGACAACGCCGACCCTCGGCTTAACGAAGACTTTAACCCTGCTCACGCCGGCGGCGGCCAGGGTCGCTAGCTCTGCAGGCCCTAGCAAAGTACCCCTACGGAGAACTAGCTCCCCCCTCATGATGTCGGAACCCGCTCTAGCCACGTTATCCCCCGGAGCTACGGAAGCGTAGACGTAGACGTGCTCGCCAACCCTCCTACTATACTCAACCATGACCACAGAGTCAGCACCCCTAGGTATGGCTGCACCAGTATCTACCTCGACAGCTTCCCCAACACCTACCTCAGTATCAGGAGGGTAGCCTACCCTGACCGAGCCCTTAAGCCTTAGCTTAGCAGGCGCGTCCTCCTCAACACCGATCAACGAGATAGAGTTGACGGCATAACCGTCTACCTCAGACCTGTCGAAAGGCGGGTAATCGTAAACAGCGTAAACATCCTCCGCTAAAACCCTGCCCAACCCCTCACGCAGACCAACCCACTCAAAACCCAGAGGCCTTAACTCAACGTATGATGAGATAATACTCAATACCTCGTCAAGCCTGCGGAGCTCATGGAAAATCTTCCTCAACCAAATCACCAACATTACATACAGCAAACACTTAAATAACTCTCTAATGAATAAGATCTTGGCTGGGCCCGTAGCTCAGCCAGGATAGAGCGCCGGCCTCCTAAGCCGGAAGTCGGGGGTTCAAATCCCCCCGGGCCCGCCACAACCCAATCAAATCACTAACACCGGCGACGTAAAGATTTTTATTAGCCTTAAAAACGCTTTCCTGCCCTAAACCTAAAAGATGTAGTCTCGATTAAACAGCTCTAACCCTCTTAGAGCTGAAACGTTAGGACAACATGTCCAGGTATTCTGGTCTAAAAAGTATTTTATTTTTAAATATTTTGGTTTACCCCAAATCTTGGGTGCTTTAAGCATGAAGCCCCTGCACCTAGCTGTTATTGCTTTAGTAGTTATAGTGGTGGTCGCCGCAGTCGCCTTGCTAATCCCTCAGTTAACGTCTCCAACGACGCCGGGAACCTCAACACCTACTACATCACCAACCCCTACCAGAGAGTATAAGTTGAGTGTGGTCGTGGGTCCTCAATCACCTTGGGGTCAGGCAGCTCAGATGTGGGCTGATGAAGTCTACAATAAGACTGGTGGCAGGGTATATATTAGGGTCTACTACTCCGGCCAGCTATTCGCCGGGCAGCAAACAAACGAGTTTCAGCTACTCTCTCAGGGCGTGGCGGACTTTGCCGTAGGGTCAGTCATTAATTGGGCACCGGTAGTGAAGGAATTAAACCTGTTTATACTGCCGTTCTTCTTCCCTGAAGGCGCGAATAAGGGGGACATATACAAAGCTGTTGACGCGATAGAGGAGGGTGAGGCAGGGAAGCAAATACTTCAGATACTGGAGAGCTACGGCGTGATAGGGCTTGCTTGGGGTGAGAACGGCTTCAGACAAATAACTAACTGGAAGGTGCCTATAACGAAGCCTGAAGACATGGCTGGTCTTAAGATAAGGGTTGTTGGGTCACCTATATTCATAGACACTTTCAAGGCTCTGGGCGCGGACCCCACGCAAATGAACTGGGCTGACGCGTTAACCGCTTTCCAGCAGAAAGTCGTTGACGGTCAGGAAAACCCCATCAACACTGTGATAATACCTTACAAGTTATGGGAATATCACAAGTACATAACTATATGGGACTACGCCATAGACCCGCTCATCTTCGCCGTGAATAAGAATACTTGGAATTCCTTCGACGAAAACACTAGACAGATAATTCTTGAAGCAGCTAAGAAGGCTGCTAGATGGCAGAAGGCTATGGCTAGGGTAGGGCTTGACGACGGCACGTCCTTGAGGATACTGCAGGAAGAATTCAAGTACACGCCTCAAATCACTGACCCGATAAAGCATCTTCAGAATCAGGGGATGGAGGTAGTCTTCCTCAACGAGACTCAGAGGAACCTCTTTAAGCAGAAAATGCATGACGTCTACAGTAAGTGGGTCCCGACAATCGGTGAGAGCCTGGTTCAGAAAGCCATTAATGACGTGAAGAACAAGCTCGGAATAACTATTCAACTACCCTGAAACAACACTCTTCTTTTTGTGAGGAAAATCCTTATGTGTGAGGCGATTCAAAATGAGTAAGAAAAACTTGGTTAGGAATTTAATGAGTAATTTAGAGGAGTATGTGGCCGCGGTCCTGCTCCTCATAATGTTCTCAGTAGCTTTCGTTAACGTCCTCTCAAGGTATTTATTTAAGATGTCGCTTGCCTTCATAGAAGAGATAGAGGTTAATTTCTTTGTTTGGATGAGCGTTCTAGGAATCGCGATAGCTTTCAAGAAAAACTCGCACTTAAGCATGGATTTCTTGAAGAATATAGCGCCCGCGAAGGTTCGGAACTACTTAGGCGTTCTGGGGTTGGTGCTGAGTCTAGCCGTGTTTATAGTCTTGATTTACTTATCCTCAATCCTGATCTATAACGAGGTAACGCTGTACAGAACCTCGAGTATGGCGCTAGACATACCTATGTGGATCTACTATGTCGGCATGACACTCTGCTCTCTGGTGGTTGTGGTGAGGATATTGCAGAGTTTAAGGCGTTGGCAGGTGTAGGGGAATGAACCCAGTATTGGTGACGCTACTCATATTCGTCGTAATACTCCTGACAGGAACCCCGATAGGGACTGCCTTAGGTGTTGCGTCAATATTCTCCATATGGTACTACAACTACGGCGTGGGGGTGATAGCGCCTAACTTCTACGCGAACATAGCTAAGTTCCCACTCCTAGCCATACCGTTCTTCATCTTCGCCGGCCTCGCGATGGAGAGAGCCGGGGTTGCTGAAAGACTTGTTAGGTTGATTAAGGCGTTGGTTGGGTGGATGCCGGGCGGCCTAGCCGTAGCCACTGTGCTTATAGGCACGTTCTGGGGCGCTGTTTCAGGGTCCGGCCCGGCCACGGCCGCCGCGATAGGGGTGATCTTGATACCGATGCTCATTAACGCGGGCTATAGTAGGGCTTTCTCAGCAGCTCTAGTAGCTACAGTGGCCGGACTCTCGATAATAATACCTCCCAGCGTCGCCTTCATAATATATGGGACGATACTCAACGTGTCTATAGGGGCTTTATTCATAGCGGGTATTATACCCGGGCTACTCCTAGGTCTTTCCTTAGCTGTGGCCAGCTTCCTGATATCCTTGAGGAGGGGTTATAAGGGTTTGGAGAAGGCTTCATTGAGAGAGATCGTGGAGGCTTTTAAGGACGCGGTCTTAGGCCTCATGGCGCCCGTAATAATACTAGGCGGGATCTACACAGGGGTTTTCACACCTACTGAAGCTGCCGTGGTAGCAGTAGCTTACAGCTTATTCCTAGGTCTCGTGGTTTATAGGTCTATATCTCTTAAAGACATGCTTAAAATCTTGGCAGATTCCGCCGAGATGTCTTCCATAGTCATGTTCGTCGTCGCTTTCGCAGGAATCTTCTCGTGGGCTGAGCAGACAGCCGGGTTGGTGGAAGCGTCCGTTAAGTGGATTTTATCAGTAACTCAAGACCCGTTGGCCGTCATGCTATTATTCATGCTAATCTTGTTGTTCGCCGGCATGTTCCTAGACGCTATCTCGATATACTACATCTTCCTACCACTCATGGTCCCCATAATGATACGCTTCAATTGGGACCCCATATGGTTCGGCGTCTTAATGACTATAAACCTAGCAATAGGCCAGGTAACTCCCCCGGTAGCAGTTAACGCGTACGTAACAGCCAAAATAAGTAAAGCAACACTAGAAGATATAGGGAAGGAAGCAATACCACTAATAATCACCGTCTTCATAATACTCTGCCTACTCATACTATTCCCGCAAATAGTTCTATGGTTACCGAACCTCATGAGGAGAACCCCCTAAAACACAGGGCCTTTTCTCGGTAGGTAGTGGTTCGTTTTAAGACTCCCCACCACCTACTTCTCAACGGTCTCCCCGAGCCCTCTCACCGCAGTGACTCAGCCCCTGTCACCAGGAGCTTCATAATCCCACGGATCTCGGGGTGTGAGTGGAGCTGGCGAACCCGTACCGAGGCCCAACCCCGCTAACGGAGATACGAGTGTTCACATATATCGTCAAATACTGTTAGCGGGGAAACGCTGGGAATCGTCAGCAATCAACTCATAAGTTTTCCGCTTTCGATGATTAATTCCTTAGTTTTTAGTAGGTTTATTCTATCCGGTATTGATCTTTTTTAAAGTATTTGCGTGAACGTTGTTTTATTATGTCGGTCACCCAATCCTAGCTTAGGTGGTTCCTTGAATGTTTCGTTTTGAGGTTGTAGTGCCGAAAGACTTTGATGACGCTCTTAATATTCTTGATAAAGACGTTGAGGTCGTGCCGATAGCTGGGGGAACTAATCTTTTGGTGTGGGTTAGGGACGGCAAGATCAGGTTTAAGAAAGTCCTGGATTTATGGAGTCTACGTAAACAGCTCTCGTACGTGGTAGTTGAGGGTGACGTAATAAGGGTGGGTTCTATGACTACTGTGGACGAGTTGTGTGGAGCCAGCGAGCTTAGAAAACCTCCTCTATCAGGACTAGCGGATGTTTGCGCGACCTTCGCCAGCCCTTACATAAGGTCCGTGGCTACAGTCGGCGGTAATATTGAGTCGGCTAACCCCCTGTCCGACATAGCGATATTTTTCTTAACTCTTGACGCTAAAGTCAGGCTTGAAAGTATTAACGGGTCGAGGGAAGTATCCTTAACGAATTACTATAAGGGGATGCGTTCCACGATTAGGGAAAGAAACGAGTTGATTAAGGAGGTAGTGATCAGAAACCCACCGCCTAATTCGTCGACAGCTTTCATGAAAATAGATAAGAGGAGAGGCCACATAATGGGGCTAGCTATAGGGGCTGTCTACGCGGAGTATGACGGGGACTTAATCAAGGACGTAAGAATAGCTTTCGATAGTGTCTCCAAGCCATTCCCGGAGAGAGCGTTCCTCACAGAATCCTTCCTCAGAGGAAAGAAGTTTAGCGAGGAACTCTTGAGGGAGGCTTCAGATACTGTACTGCCTAAAGAGATGGTGCGCTACACTGGGAGGAGGGCTTCAGCAGAATACAGACTCCACCTATCTAAGGTGATACTACGCAGGGCACTCACGAAAACATATGAGAGACTTAAGCTTTCTTCAAGATAAAAAACTCGCTTAAGGTTTGGTTGTGTTGAAGACTACCGTGACCTGTCCTGTAGCCACCATGTTCTGCAGCTTCATAGCCCACTCATTGACTTCGCTGGGAACGAACTTCAGCGGGAACTTTATGTATGAGGCTCTACCAAACTCAATCTCGTAATACCCTGTCTTAACGCCCTTAAGTATCTGGCCTACGATATACTCCAACGCCACGCCGTAGTCGTATATGTAGGACGTTATCAGGTTATTCGGTAGCATGGAAGACTTGTCAGTGTATTTAGTTGTTGCTAAGACGTAGAGACCTTTAGTAGCGTTAGCTTCTTTAATAGCCTCGAAAAGCCCGTAGTTAGCTAAGTTAAGGGAAGACATGACCACGTCACAACCCTGATCTATGAGATTGGCCGTGACGGTCTTAGCCTTGACAGGGTCGTTAAAGTCTCCGGTCCACACGGGGATGAAGGTGACGTTCTTGCGTAGGTCGCGTAAAGCCTGAAGAACGGCGTTGACCTCTGAGATCGTGAAGGGTAGTTGAACACCGCTGACGTAGCATATGACGCCTGTTTTAGTCACGTTAGCGGCTATAGCTCCTAACACGTAGAAGCCTTTATGGAAAGCTGGGTCAAGCTGCCACACATTAGGCGGGAGATTCTGTATCCTCCCATAACCAGTTATTATGACTACCACATCAGGGTGTTCGCTAGCCACTTTCTGACCTACTGATACGAATTGCCCTCCGTGGAAGAATATTATGTTATAGCCTAGGGAGATGTACTCGCTAGCAACCCTCTCAGCATCCGCGACACTAACACCCTCAGAATACGCTACGTCAATACCGTACTTTTCCTTAATATGTAGGATCCCTAAATACCCTAACGTGTTGAAGTCAGCGTCTTGTATGCTACCAGGTAATATAGTAGCTAGCTTGAATTGAGGAGCCGGCGTGGTCGTAGGCGTTGTCGTGGTCGGCGTGGTTGTCGGGCTCGTGGTAGTTCCGGGAACCCCGGGTGGCTGTAATATCATAAATCCTGCAGCTACCGCAACGATTACTACAACCACTACTATTACCACTGCCGCAGTCTTGGATAAAGCTTTCCTCAATTTCTTTGAGGTTACCATAATATCACATAGTCTTTATACGATTACGCTTATTAAGTATTGATTCACGCAATACCATTAAATCACGCCTCGTAAACATATAACGCGTGATAACAAGTTCCTGATAAAAATTATTTAAGTAGGTACGTATGAGTTAACTTAATTAGCTTAATCGTTATTTTTAACGGTTTCATTAAGCTATTCTCAGGGTCTGCTTTGAGTTTAAGTGGAGGAAGCATGGTAGTTGTTAGACCTTATGTTCGTCTCGAGAATATCTATAAGCGTTTCGGCGACGTAGAGGCTCTTAAGGGAGTGACGCTAGATATTTTCACGGGCCAGGTTCTGGGCCTCCTAGGAGAGAACGGTGCTGGGAAAACCACTTTAATGAACGTGTTGTTCGGTCTCTATAAGCCGGACGCGGGACTCATCTACGTTGACGGGAGGGTAGTGAGGATTAAGTCGCCTGCGCACGCCATAAGGCTAGGCATCTTCATGGTACACCAACACTTCAAGTTAGTAAGTAACTACACCGCTTTAGAGAATATCGCTATAGGGATGTCTTCAGGAATTAAGTCTCTTAAACCGATAGACCTGGCGGAGTTGGAGGAGAGGATTAATAAGGTAATGGAGGCTTCAGGGCTTTACGTGAACTTAAGAGAGAAGATCAGGAACTTACCTTTAGGTGTTAGGCAGAGGGTCGAGATTCTCAAGGCTTTGGTTAGGGGTGTTAAGATATTGATTCTCGACGAGCCGACAACCAACTTAACGCCTCAGGAGGTGGACACACTCTTCAACGCTTTAAGAAACTTGGTTAGGACGGGGTTAGGGGTTGTCTTCATAACGCATAAATTACACGAGGTAATGGCTGTCGCGGATGAGATAGCTGTCTTAAGAAGCGGCGTTCTCTTAGGGAGATTTAAGCGCTCGGAAGTTGATCAAGCAACCGTGATAAAGTTGATGGTTGGTGAGAGGATAGACTTAGAGAAATCAATTATTTTCAGGGGCTTCAGACAGGTCAGCACGTCAGCGCGTGCGGAAAACATGCCCGGACCCGAGCTCCTGAGGGTAGAGAATCTTAGCCTGAGGGACAGGTTAGGGACCACGATCCTAGACTCCATTAGCTTCACCTTATCTAGGGGTGAGATACTGGGTATTGCGGGAGTTTCCGGGAACGGGCAGAGAGAGTTTGTTGAGGTAATTTTCGGCGTTAGGAAACCCACCTCAGGCAAGATATTGTTGGAGGGGGTTGACGTAACGAATTCCAGCATAAGAGACAGGATCTTGATGGGGATGTTCTACGTGCCTGAAGACAGGCTCTCTGAAGGGATCTCCCCCACCCTCTCAGTGATGGAGAACTTAGTCTTAGGAATACACTTCACCTACTCCACCAAGAAGCTTTTAATGGACTTCAAGAGGGTAAGGAGTGACGCTCTACAACTAATCAAGAAGTACGAGATTAAAACCCCTGATATGGCAACACTTGCTTCAAAACTTTCCGGAGGGAACATACAGAAGTTGATGGTTGCTAGAGCTTTCCACACAAAACCTAAGGTTCTGATAGCTCATAACCCGACAAGAGGCTTGGATATAGCGACTACTGAGAGAGTATTGTGTGAGGTATTGGGTTTGAAAAGCGCTGGTTCCGGGGTCATATACGTTTCCGAAGACTTGGACGAGCTCATGCTGATAAGTGATAGGATAGCGGTAATGTATAAGGGTAGGTTGGTGGGTTCCCTTACTAGAGACAGGTTCGATAAATACGAGATAGGTAAGTTAATGGCCGGCGTTGCTGGTGGTTGAGTATGATGGGGACTCAGCTAATCAGGTTGGTTAAGGCCTCCATACCCTACGTATTCAGCGTCTCCCTAGCCTTCGGGATCGCCGGACTAATACTATATCTAGGAGGCTACGACGTAGTCTCCAGCTATAGAACGATACTAACAGCTTCTTTCTGGAACTTCAACAGCTTCTTCCTAACCCTAACCAAATTCAGCACACTACTCACGATGAGTCTAGCTTTCTCCATACCCTACATAAGCAGGAAATTCAACATAGGTGTTGAGGGGCAGTACCTGATGGGTGCTTTAGGAGCCGCGTTAGTGGGTCTAGCTATGAGCGCGCCTGCAGGAATACACGTCGTCATCTCGTTAATGGCTGGCGTAGCTCTCGGCTCTCTATGGGCCTCACTCCCCGCTTTTCTAATGGCTCGCTACAACGTCAATGAAGTCATATCAACGATAATGATGAACTTCATAGCAAGATATTCGGTCATCGTCTTCGCAATGAGTCTCTGGAGGGATGTAGCGTCAGGACATCCGATGACCATCCCGATAAGCGATACAGCCGCACTACCCTTACTCAACCCGTCACCACCGCTTAGCAGCGGAATAATCTTCTCCCTCGCAATCGCGGCACTCCTTTACTTCATCGTGGCTTTAACGGTGGTAGGGTATGAGTTAAGGGCTACGGGAACCAATCCTAGAGCTGCTGAGGTATTCGGTGTTAACACGAGATTACTGATGCCTCTATCACTGATAATCGGGGGCGGCATAGCGGGGTTCGGGGGCGCGCTGGACGTGACCGGCTATTACCACAGGTTGATTGATGGGATGCAGAGCAACTACCCCAGCCTAGGAATACTGATAGCCCTGCTATCTAAAGGGAAAATAACGTTCATAGTGCCTGTGGCTTTCTTCATCTCCGTTATCGATGTAGGAACTAACGCTTTACAGAGGATAGAGAGGGTTCCGATAGAGCTAGTCTTAATCTTAGAGGGACTACTCCTAGTCTTCATACTGGTTTCCGAGTCTTTGAGGTGGTGGAGGAAATGACTGCCTCGCTAGACTTAGCCACCCTCGCGGTAGGTTACGTGCGTTCCGTCCTGATATACATAGTTCCATACCTACTCACTAGCTTAGGGATAGTGATTAGTGGTAGGTCAGGAATATACAACATATCTGCTGAGGGGGTCATGCTACTCGGTGCTTCAGTCACTTTCCTGGCCACGTACTTCTCAAGCGGGAACGTGTTGGTGGGGATCTCCTACGCAGCGCTCGTCGGGATTTTAGTTGGTCTAGCTTTCGGCTTCCTAACAATATCCCTTAAACTAAACCAGTTCGTCGTCGGGACCACGTTCTTCATATTGTGTAGCGGATTCGCCAACCTACTCTACAAGCTCTTTATAGGAGTGACCCTAACCCCGCCGAGTATTGAGACTCTGCGCCCGCTCATCATACCGGTAGTGTCTGACATACCATACGTTGGCGACGCCTTATTCAAGCATAACCTGCTCGTATACTTATCCTTCGTTTTCGCCGCAGTGTCTTACTACGTTCTCTACAAGACCCACACAGGACTTAATTTCAGATCTGTCGGGGAGAACCCTAAAGCGGCTGATACCCTAGGTATTAACGTGACTCTATACAGGTACGTAGGTACTGTAACAGGCACTGTCTTAATGTCTGTTTCCGGGAGCTACCTAGTCTTATCCACGACAGGTCTCTACACGGAAACAATAGTCTTAGGCAGGGGCTGGATCTCTATAGGTATAGCTATCTTCGGTAAGTGGCACCCGCTCTGGTCTCTGGCGGGCTCGGCGTTATTCGCAGGTGTTGAAGCCTTAGTGTACTTGATTCAGAGTCTTCAGAGCGTCTTAGGTATTAGAACCCCTCCGGAATTCCTCTTAACACTTCCTTTCATAGCTACGCTAATAGTCCTAGCTTTAGTGTATAAGAGGGCTGAGCTACCTCAAGCTATCGGGAGACCCTACGATAGGGAAGCACCCGAGGAATACGCTTAACGTGACCACAGCGATTCTATGTATTATTAATACATATTTTTCATACGATAGTTTTATTAATTACCTTCCATCAATTAGGTCGGTGTGTATGAGTTGGTCTACACTTACGTGAAATATTTCCTACCGATTCTTTTCTTAATGACGCTTATCCCGGCCGCCGCTTTATGGAGCGAGTCCCTCAGAGTTAACGTGGTGGTTACTGTGAGGGTCGCAAACCTAGACATCGGTTCTTGGAGGGTTTTCTTAAACTATACCTGCGATGAGTGTAGAGGGATTAGAGACGATTACGTGAACCTGAGCGAGGATTACGACACGATCTACGTTTACCTAGATAACAGGGAAACCAATAATGTCTGGGTCGGCTTAGTCATCGAGAATAATTACGGGATTCCGGCAACCCTTGAAGGCCTTAAAGTTAGCTTCAGAAACGCGTCAGGAACATACGAATTAAGTGGAGACGATTACTCCATCTACCCCTACGAACCAGTTAAGGATGGTGTCGGGAACAAACCATACTGGGGTTATCTATCTTGCGGGGACTTGCCAATAAGTGATTACTTGACAGAACTACCCATAACGATTGAGAGCGGGTGGAAAGCGGTAGTCTGGGTCAACGTGAGCACGTACGGGATGACTAACGGAGACTTAATAATAGAGCTGACATACGATTCCGGAAGTAGCTAAACCATAAACCGTTTTCATTTTTAAGACTCCGCAAACCTTAAGCTTTAGCTGAGGAACCAGTTATTTTAGCGAGCAAGTCTCACTGCTTAGGGGATTAGAGTGGAGATCGTTTTAAGACCGGTGGGTGTGGTCAGGACGCACATTAGCGATGAGGAAGTAAGGAATTCTTTAAGCGGGGTTTCAGGGGTTGTGGAGGTTTATGAAGAGTATGAAGAAGGTCTTGAAGGCATTGACGGTTTCTCACACATAATACTGATAACGTACCTCCATAAGGTTACTGAGGAGCAGAAGAAAGTTCTTAAGGTAAGGCATAGACGTTTAGTGAGGCATGGGTTTAAGCTGGAAGAACTCCCTGAAGTCGGTGTGTTCTGCACGGACTCACCACACAGACCAACACCGATAGGAATAACTATCGCGAAACTCGTTAAGCGTGAAGGCAGATTCCTACACGTAGAAAACCTCGACCTATTTGACGGCACCCCAGTACTAGACATAAAACCCTACACACCAGACAGAGCAATCAGCGCTGAGGAGCTAAGATTCCCAGAATGGTTTACGAAGCTATACGACGAGGTAAGAACGAGAACTAAAGAAAGCAAACCCACCATCTAACGTTAGTAGACAAACCTCAAGCACTCCCGTTTACTAGGCTCACAGCATATTGAAGTTCAGAGACGCTTGTGTCGAGATACTGGGGTTAGCGTCTTGGTGCGGGGGGTGGGATTCGAACCCACGCAGGCCTACGCCAGCGGGTCTTAAGCCCGCCCCCTTTGACCGAGCTCGGGCACCCCCGCGCCAATTATATTCGTTGTTATGAGGATTAAATATTTTTGTGTGGGCCCGCGGGGATTTGAACCCCGGACCTCCCGGTTATCAGCCGGGCGCTCCACCATGCTGAGCTACGGGCCCCTACAGATGTCTTTACTCGTAGATTTAAAAGTTTTTGCTAGTTTTTTTAGGGTTGTGTTATTTGTTATTGGGGGTGTGGTTTGGGTATTGAGGGGGTCTTGCTGGTTTTAGCGGGTTTCTTTGTTGCTTTCTGGGGTCAATCCTTCATTAGGTTGGCTGTAGGGCTCTTTTCCGGTTTGTGGCTTGGGTGGATTGCCTCCACCCTCACTACCTACCTCCTCGGGGGCCACACGTTCACGTCATTTCTTGCTGGCTTAGTGGTTTTCTCTCTGTTCTTCGTGTTAGGCCTCATCAAGTACAGATTCATAGCGTCCTTCTTCTTAAGTTCTGTGATAACCTATTACCTACCCCTAGAAAACATCATCGGGTCTCTCACAGGCAACTCACTTAGTGAAGTACAGCTAATCTTGTTAAGACTCCTGGTTTTCCTTGGATTGCTGATAATAACGTACACTGCCTTCAAGCTATTGATAGGCTTAATAACGTCCTCGCTAGGCTCGCTACTACTCTATATTGGGTTAATAGAGCTCGGGGCAGCCCAGACAATAGCTTCATTAATCACGGCGATACTCTTCCTAACATCGCTGACGTGGTACCTGCTGAAGAGGAAGAAATGAAACGCTAGAAAAACTTAATAATCCTCTACCTACTTAATCTTATTGGCGGCGGTCGTCTAGCCTGGATCAGGACGCCGGCCTGCCAAGAAGGTCCTCACAGAACGCCGGAGATCCCGGGTTCAAATCCCGGCCGCCGCACCAAACAACCCCTCCACAACATGACTTCACAAATAATCAAATTACGGAATACACGTTAACCGCTCGCAACATCCTTATAAGCTCTTGATTTTATTTTGTTTTGGTGCCGCGGTAGTATAGCCCGGTCAAGTATGCGGGCCTTTCGAGCCCGTGACCCGGGTTCAAATCCCGGCCGCGGCACCAATCCCTCCGCACGTAACGTATTTACGGTAATGTCGTGTTGTTAGAGGTATTTATAAGGGGTTGTGTGTTAATTTCTGTGTGGTGATGCCTATTGTGGAGTTTAGGATAGATCCGTGGTCTTCCGAAGGCTTGAGAGATTATGAGAAGTTGTTCGCGTATTTCGGTGTAAGACCTTTTAAGGAGGTTGTTCATCAGCTTGAGTCTTTCGGCCCCTTACCACTACCTATTAAGAGAGGCGCTGTAGTAGGTCATAGAGATTTTGAGAGGGTTTTGGAAGCTCTCAAGAATAACTCCGACTTCGCCATACTCACCGGTTTAATGCCTTCAGGTAAGATGCATTTAGGTCATAAGATGCTCATAGATCAAATAATCTACTACCAGAAATTAGGTGCTGAGATTTTCCTAGCCATAGCTGACGTGGAAGCCTACGGGGTGAGAAAGCTTAGTAGGGAGGAGGTGATTAACTTAGCTCTAGACGAGTACGTAGCTAACTACCTAGCCCTAGGACTGGAAACCAGGAAACTCCATATCTACTTCCAATCCAACTACAAGAAAGAGTATTATAGGTTAATCCAGTTATTCGCTAAGAAGGTAACTATGGCCGAGCTAGTAGCGATATACGGGGAAGACCTAGAGCCGGCGAAGATAATGGCGGTTTTAACTCAAGCTGCCGACATATTACACCCACAACTACCGCACTTCGGCGGATTCAAAGTAGTTTTAGTTCCTGTGGGTCTAGATCAAGACCCGCACTTAAGACTAACTAGAGACATAGCTGACAGGTTTAGCGAGGAATTAGGGTTTACGCGGCCCGCGTCAACCTACCACAAATTCCTGTCAGGACTTACTGGAGGTAAGATGAGTTCATCAAAACCTGAATCCTTCATAGCTTTAACAGATCCCGTAAACGAGTCAATAAGTAAGTTAATGAAGGCTTTCACAGGAGGTAGGGCAACAGCTGAAGAGCAGAGGAGGTTAGGCGGCGAACCGGATAAATGCCCTGTCTTCGAAGTAAATCAACTACACTTAGTCCTAGACGATGAAGAACTAAGGAAGATCTACGAGGACTGCAGGTCCGGCGCAATGCTCTGCGGGGAGTGCAAGCTCGCGACAGCTGAGAGACTCAGAAAATTCCTTGAGAAGCATCAAGAGAAACTAGCTGCCGTGAAAGAAAAAGCAAGATCTCTTGTTGAGCTACCTGACTTCTAGCAAGCGATGAAAGCAATGAAAACTTAATTTAGGCGGAAACGAGGATACTTCTGGGAGTGCCGGGGTGCCCGAGCGGTCCAAGGGGGTGGGCTCGAGTCACGTCCGGCGCCGTGTAAGAGACCCACTGCCCCCTACGGGGCACGCGGGTTCAAATCCCGCCCCCGGCGCCTCAACTTTTCGCGACCTACTAGTTTTTCAGGAATTGATTCGTGAGACACTTGATGAAGTTGGGAGCGGGGGACGCAATTAATAATTTGTCGTGAGGTTCTGAGCACGGCAACGCTATCACCTCAGCGTGTGGGAACGCTTTAAAAGAATGTGTTAAGAATTTATTTAAGGTTTGGTAAGTTGAGTGAAGAATTTGAGAAGCTGCTTGCCAGGACTTCCAGAGATGCTTTGGTTGTTTTCGTAGGTAATTTCTTGTCCACGCTATTCTTAGCTGTTTCCGCCATAATAGTTGCTAGGTTGCTTCAGCCGGAGAATTACGGGGTTTACTCAGTATCTTTGGTGGTTTCCAGCGTCTTACTACTCTTCACGGATTTCGGGATTGACTCAGCGCTCGTGAAGTACGTTTCTAAATTTAGCGCTTTAAAGAAAGAAGAGATTGTTAAGGAGGTAGTAGTTAAGGGTCTCACACTCAAGCTCGTAATAGTTTCCGCCGTCTCACTCATAAATTACTTATTCGCGCTTCAACTATCTACGGTCCTGGCGGAAAGGCCTGAACTCAACTACTACGTTAGCTTAACAGCTATCCTCACATTCTCAACAGCTTTAATGAATTCCTCTCTCGCAGTAATGACCGCCCTAGGACGCATGAAGCAGAGAGCTTTCGTCATGGTCTTACAATCGCTAACAAAGCTCTTGCTGAGCCCTCTGCTAGTCCTGCTAGGCTTAGGGGTGCTGGGAGCTTTGCTCGGCCACATAACTAGCTACGTAGTATCCTGCGTTGTAGGATTCACGATAATACTTAACTACGTTAGATTGAGGAAGGGTCGTGAGAACATCATCAGCGCTTCAGACCTAGTAAAGTTTGGTTTACCTCTATACCTATCAACCCTACTAGGGGTTGTCTTGCAGAGATTCCAGTACGTTATGTTAGCTAGGGTGGCTACCAACGTCGAGTTAGGTAATATGCAGGCAGCTAATCAATTCATATCTTTAATCACCCTCACGATAGCTCCTTTCTCGATAACCTTATTCCCAGTATTTTCAGGGCTTGAAGTTAGGGGTGCGTGGGAGGAGATGAACAAGCTATTAAATAACGTGCTTAAGTATATGTGCATATTCACGGTTCAAGTAGCTTTAATGATCGGGGCTTTCTCGCAAGACGTGGTAAGGCTTATTTACGGTAGGCTATACGTGACAGCCCCCCTATACCTAACCTTAATATCTGTGGGATACTTATACGCGCCGTTCACTGTAACCTTAACAGCATTATTGAGCGGCTTGGGGAAAACCAGGGACCTCCTATACTCGTCAGTAATTCAATTAATCATCATGGTCCCGGCAAGCTATATATTAATAACGAGTGCAGGACCTGAAGGTTACGCGGTAACCCTATCCCTCACCGGGATCCCGGCACTCACGTATCTCCTCCTAATATCTAGTAAACTGAACGTAAGTGTTGAGTGGAGACCCTTAATGAAGATCTACCTAACCTCCCTCATATCCATCCTGCTAGCACTGCCAACACAATGCTTAATAGGGAACTACATAATCAGGCTATTCACAGAATCGCTCACCGCCTTAGCCACGTACATAACACTCCTAGTATTCACTAATAGCTTCAGCTGGAGAGACTACGAACTACTTAAAAAGACCTTCAAGACGATCCCGCTATTCGGGGGTATCTTAATGATATTCTTAGAAGCCGGGAGATTCCTCCTACAAATAAGGGACAAACACCTTCATAAATCACGTTAATGCCTCAAAGAACATGCGTACGCATCAAGTAACTACTCTTGCTTGCGCTAAGATTAAAACATTTCCGTAAGTGCTGACTTCCCTCCACCCAGCTAGTGGATGACCTACTCCACTGCAGCACGAAACGGGCTTAGATCGTGATGAAGGATTACGTGAGGATTAGCTTAAGAGATAAATAGCTGTTGTGAAGTATGTTGTTGCCGTCACTATATCTCCTATGGTAGTTATTACGGGTGCTGAGACCCCTGCGGGATCTACGTGTAGCTTAGCTAGTAAGAGTGGTAGTAGGGAGCCTATCACGTCGGTCAGCACCATGGAGACTAGTAAAGCTGCGCTGACTACTAAACCTACGTGGGTTGCGGCCAGTATGTTACCGCCGTAGGAGAAGTAAGTTATTGCGAAAGCTATTATGAAAGCTACGGGGAGTAGTATTGAAGCCATGCATAGCGAGGTCAGCACCTCCTTACGTAAGACTCTGAGGAGGTCTTTAGGACCTATCTCGCCTAAAGCGAGGCTTCTGATTATGAAGGTTGATGCTTGAGAACCTATATTACCTGAGTTGTCTGCTAGCATGGGTAAGAACGCCGCGAGCACCGCAACCCTCTCAATAACTCCAACGAAGGAAGCGACGATGCTCCCAGTTATAGCGTTCATTAAGTAGAGGAAGAGTATCGGGGGCACCCTACGCGTAATAACGGATTTTATGTCAGCACTAATATAGCTCCCTCTGATAACGTCCGTGAAACCCCCGAACTTAATTAAGTCTTCAGAGAATTCCGCGATGGCGACATCTAGCACGTCGTCCAGAGTGACAATCCCTAACAACTTACCATTCCTATCAACGACCGGAAGTTCCGTTAGGTCGTACGTAACCGCTAGCTTAGCCGCTACTTCACGATCTGAGAAGGGCTCAACGGTCGCCGGGATCTTACTAGCAACGTCTTTTAATTGCTTGTTTCTAGGCTTGGTGAGGAGTGACTTAACCTCTATCCAGCCAACCAATCTACCATCAGCATCAACCACGTATACGTAGTTGTGTTTATCGTAGACCCCGGCACTCTCCTTAGTTAAGTACTCCTTAATAGCTTCCTCCACCGTGAGGGAGGACTTGAATATAGGTATTCTAGTAGTCATTATGCCTCCGATGCTTTCCGGAGGGTACTTAAGCAACTCAGATAACTCCTTAGCTTTCTGGGGAGGCAGTAAGCCAAGTATCTTGCTCCCGGTCTTGGGCGGCAACTTCTGAATCAAGTCTACAGCCTCGTCTACGGGCATCCTATTAATTAATTCAAGCAATTCGTCCAGTCCTTTAAGGGAGGTTATCTCGCCTAGGAGTTCCTCACTTAACTTAGATATGACTGAGCTCATGTTATGTAAGGGTATGTGCGGTATTATCTTAACCCTCAACTCAGGGCTTACGCGCTCAAGAATCTCCTTCACTAAGTAAGGGTCTAAACCAGCTAAGAAGCTTCTTAATGAAGCGACATCACCTTCCTCAACCAGCTCCTCAACCTTCTCTAAAACCTCTGAACTCACTGCCCACACCGAAGATTTAGAAAATCCGAATATAATAAGAGCGTTGAGCGAGTGCCTTATTATCAACCTCAACTAAATTATAATGTGGGGTTGCGTATTGAGTGATGCGTGTATTGAAGCTCTCCTTAAGAGACGTAGCGTGAGGGTGTTTAAAGACGCTGAAGTACCCCTGGACATGATACTTAAAGCTATTGAAGTAGCTAGGTACGCGCCGAGCGCCGGGAACAAACAGCCGTGGAGATTCGTGATAATTCGTGAGGGCGAGAAACTCAAGGATCTAGCCAAAATACTTAGGTACTCCAGACCGCTCATGAACGCTAAAGTAGCTGTCATGGTTCTTGCGAATAAGGATGAATCCCCTACTTCCTACATGGTTGACGCGTCACTAGCCGCTATGTACTTCTGGCTAGCCCTCCACTGCATAGGACTCGGCGCTGTCTGGATACAGACACTACGAAACGTTAACGAATTACTGGAATTCGTTAACGCACCGCAAAACTATGTTCCAGTAGCTCTCTTCGCTATAGGTTGGCCGGCAGAACAGCCAGAACCTAAAGAAAGAAAACCGTTAAGTGAGATAACATACTTAGAGAGATACGGCGAGAGTGTTAAATCCTAACTTTAAAACTAGCAGGGTCTTACTCCCGAGAGCGTCTTAACTTGAGTGAAATAGTGTTTTTCCTGTAAAATAAAAACATTGTGGTATTGTTTATGTAGGAGTGACTATGTGTGCGTCCTTAAGCAATCTCGAGAGGAAAATGCTTGATAAAGTAGAAGAATTGCTGAGTTCTTGCAGAGATTTTTGCGGTGAGAAACCGTTCGCTGAGTTACCGACCCTTAAAGAAAACACGTTCTATAAAGGCTGTGAGTACTGCGTTATAAGAACATTCCTGGATTCTATCGAAGCCCCCACCTACTCCCTCCTAACCCTCAACGGTAAGTACCTAGAGTACGTGGTGTTAGACGATTATGTAGCGGAGGTAGGTGAGGAATTCATTCAGTTCATACGCTTAGATGAGGTTGCGGAATACGTGAGGGACCTGGTTGAATTCAACATAATAGATGATGACTCAGCCAAAGAATTAATGTCTTGGCTGTCAACATTCCTTAACTAATACGCCTCAATCGTGAAAGAGCGGGCTCTTCGAACGTTAGTTTCGGGTGTTTACGTGGATTAACAGACAGCTCTATTAAAGCTTATTTAAGGGACTCAAGTATTTTTATGTTATAGGTGGAAGTAATGAGGTTCTATATCGCTAGCGAGGAGGACATACTTAACGGGAAGATAACCGACATATACTTCCTCAGGACTAAGAAGATCCTTAAAGCGAAGGGTCTTGAGGGCGTGAAGGTCAGGATGGAAGTGCACGTACTTGACTTACCTAAAGGATATAGGTGGGCTGTCTACGCAGGGCTTGAGGAAGCGCTTTATCTACTCAAGAATAAACCTCTCAACGTGTACTCGTTACCTGAAGGAACTTTAATAGGTGAGAACACCCCGGTAATGGTTGTTGAGGGGAACTATTACGACATATGTGAGTTAGAGACCCCTCTCCTAGGCATACTGAGGCATTACACCTCCGTAGCAACCAAAGCAGCGAGGTTTAAGAGGCTAGCGCTACAGAAGACGTTTCTTTACTTCGGGTTAAGGAGTGCGCACCCAGCAATACACCCAATGCTTGACAGAGCCGCTTACATAGGGGGCATGGACGGGGTTTCAGGATCTTTCAACGCAGAAACCATCGGTGTGAGGCCTTCGGGAACAATGCCTCACGCGCTAATCCTAGTATTCGATGACGAAGTATCCGCGTGGAAAGCCTTCGACGAGGTTGTGGAACCTGACGTACCCAGGATAGCTTTAATAGATACCTACCACGACGAGAGATTCGCCACGCTCGAAGCTGTCAAAAGCCTGGGCGACAGATTACACGGTGTGAGGATTGATACTCCTCGGAGTAGGCGGGGGGACATAAAAGCTATGGTGGAGGAGATTAGGTGGACGCTGAAACTCATAAACAAAGAACATGTGAAGATATACGTCAGCGGGGGACTCAACGAGAAAACCGTTAAGGAATTAAGGGAATTAGTTGACGGCTTCGGGGTAGGGACTTCAATAACGTTCCCGCCGTCAGTAGACTTAAGCATGGACATAGTAGAGAAATACCGTGACGGTGTATGGGTACCTCACACGAAGAAAGGTAAGTGGCCAGGAGCTAAGAAGGTGTGGAGATGCGGTACCCTAGACTACGAAATAACGCCATTCGATAAAGAACCGTTGAGGTGTAGGGAGGAACTCATGATGTTGTGGTTGCATGAAGGAAGACTAGTAAGAGAGTTGCCGAAACCCTCCGAAATCAGGAGCTACGTCTTAAACCAACTTAAGGAAGCTCCGGAACCTGAAGTAGAGGATTCGCGCTGATGGTTTTCCATTAAATGATTGTTGTTATTCCTTCACTTCATCGGGCTTGTAAGTCCTGATTGGTTTTAAGTTGTAACGACTTAACAGCTTCATTACGTGAGGATATGTTAATACGTACTCCCAGTCTATATCAGTCACTAGCCTCTCATCTATAGAGGAGAGTGTCGCGACGAACCTAGCAACGTTCTCGTCAGGTGAGAAACCTATCATTGCTGCCACGCCGAAATCACGACCAGGTATTAACCCGGAATCCAGGAGGTTTCTTAACGCTCTTAATTGTAGCTCAAACCCGGTTGGTGTGGCGCCGGTGAGCTTAGTGAATTCCTGCGGGTTCGTGCCCTTAAAAGAGACTCTGACGTATATGTTGTTAAACCTGGAGAGTTCTTTAGCGTAGGTAGGGTCGGCACCGATCAATATCCCGTTAGTCTCCACTATAAAGACAAATCTAGAGGTCTCCGAGAGTCTCAGTATTTCTAGCAGGTGTTCTTTCGCGATAGTTGGTTCTCCCCCAGTTAGTCTTAAGTATCTATAACCTCTCTTAAGAGCTATCTCGCTCAACCTCTCGAAAACTTTCTCAGGGCTTAGGAAGAAGCCTAGGTCATGCCTGTCTCTGAAGTACCACGCCCAGCAAAACCTACACCTCAGGTTACACCCTATGACGTCGGCTGAAGCGATTCCTCCATACCACCTACCGCCTCTAAACCTGAAGTACTTTCTCTCCACAGAACCCACTGACACTCTAGTAACTAAAGACTCAACACTTCTCGAAAGTTCTAGGGGGTCGTAAAGCCTTTCATTAAGCCCCATAAAGTTCTTTCCTCCTAGCCTCAAGGAGTTCCGGTTCTCTCCCCATGTACTCGGCAGCAGTCAGTAATTTAGTTTCCTTGATGTAAGGTCTTAGCGACTCATAAAACTTAACGTAGTTTAGGTCTCTGAGTAAGTGATGATCAATGACTAAGTGTTTCGGCGTGCACACGGATAAGTACTTTATCAACGCACGTAAGGCGACGTCAGGATCGCTAACCTCCTTCTTAGTGCCGACGAGGTATGTGGGCGGCCCGTCAACTATGACTAAATCAGCCGGGTTTTCTATCATGAAGTTCACGGCATCCTCATTAACCGGGCCCTCAACGTCTGAGGTAAAGAGAATCCTCTGTTCGCGATCCCGTATCAAGACTTGAATCACGTAACCTAGCTTGGGGGTGGGTCCGTGGGGAGTGGGGCTCGAGATCTTAATGATTGTATCGCCTTGAACCTGCGTGCTTGAGTCCGCTACCCTCACCTCCTTAGGGAGTCCGCTAATCCTCTTAAGGAACTTAGCGGCCCTAATACGTTGCGATACGTTAATGTAGTTTTTAGGGTCTTTAATAAGGACTACCTTATTCTCGTATATGTCTACAGGGACTAAGTCTCCTAAATCGTGGTGATCGTAATGATAGTGAGTCACCACTATAATTTCTGATTCGTAAGCTCGCGAAGCGATCTTATCAGCTACCTCATTAAGTCTCCTTAACTCGATGTCGTGAGGAGGTAACCCGTACCTGACGGGAGCTATGGAGACTGCCGGGTCTATGAAGATGGTAGTGTCTGCGGTCTCAACGAATGTAGCCATGGATCTTATGCCAAAGCTGTCAAAACCTACTAACTCTACCTTCGTCAAGGAACACCGTCAGCGTGTTCCTAAGACCCTTCCTCAAGAGCTTCCTTAAGGAACTTCCGCGGGATCGGCTCCCTCTCCTTAATAACGTCGAGTATTATCGCCGGGTAGACGGCCGTGACTCCGGGAATCCCCCTTAAGTCCTCAACTACCTTAGATAACTCCTCGGAATTCTTAGACCAGATCTCAACTAGTAGGTTATGGTCTCCTGAGGACAGCGCTATGAACGTTACGTCATCTCTCTCCTTAATCAGCTTAATAACATCGAGTGTTTTATCGGGCGCGGTGTTAATCCCTACTATAGCCACTATATCGTAACCGAGTTTCTTGTTGTTAGCTATGTAGGTATACTTCTTTATTACGCCATTCTCCTCAAGCTTCACTAACCTCCTCTTCACCGCGACGTCAGAAATTGAAAGGACTTTAGCTATCTTAGTTATGGGTGTCCTAGCGTTAATACTCAACTCTCTCAAGATTATTACGTCTTTCTTGTTTACTAGGTTATCTCGCGTTTTCACCACCCTTAAGAATTTAAGTTATTAAGGTTAATATTCTCAAATGAAAATCCAATCGCTGAAATAACGCTTGATTAGGTATGTTGAGGTGATTACTTAGTTTTCGTTAACGCCGTATTAAGGATTTCAGCCGAATAGAGATGAGATTCCTTCCGCTATTTCCTCCTCGCTTACTTCCTTCTTCTCTTCTTCCTCAGCCTTAGCCGGGGCTGGCTGCGCTTGTTGAGGTGCTGGGGTGGCTGCTTGAGTAGCTACTGGCGCGGCAGTGATTGTGGGGGCCGCGGACGCTTGCTTCAATACCTCGTCTATGTTTATTTCTTTAAGAGCAGCTACTAACATCTTGACGCGTACCTCATCCACCTTCACTCCAGCCGCGTCTAAAACCCTCCTAAGATTCTCCTCGCTTATTTCTTTACCGGCTGTGTGCAGGAGCAGGGACGCATACACGTACTCCACACTTCTCCACCTCTTGATAGATGGTTAACGAGATTTTTAAGCGTTTCTTAAGAGTCTCTTACGTATTCTGGAGTAGTTTATGAGTGCGGCGACGGATGAAGCCGCTCTTTCAGGCATTGGGAAAGCAGGTATTCCGGCATTATTTAACTTCTGTATCGCCCAGTAAACCTCCTCACCGCCTATGAAGGACGCTATCAGGGGTTTAGGTAAGCCGCCTAATTCCTTAATCCTCTTAATGAGCTCGCCGGCTATTATGGTCGGGTCGGTCACCGCTGTCTGGCAATACACCGCTAAGACGATCCCTACTTTATCATCCAACAGCGCTGACATGACGGCGTCTACGTAACCCTCATTAGATATCATCCCAGTAACGTCTATCGGGTTACCTAATGAAGCAAAACCAGGTAGCTTAGGCTTAAGCGCGTTAACCAGCGTCTCAGGAGGTGGTGAGAGTTGCACCCCATTCATAGATAGCGTGTCAGTTACTAAGACCCCTGCACCACCACCGTTAGTAACCACTACTAAATCCCCGTCCCTATACTCAGGTGAGTAAGAGAATGTCCTGGCCCAATCAAAAGCTTCCTCAACACTCCTAGCCTCAAGTATCCCCGTCTGCTTGAAGACCGTGGAATATATGAGTACGTTACCAGCTAACGACCCGGTGTGTGAGGCCACGGCCTTAGCCCCGACCTCGGTCTTGCCAGCCTTAATAACTATTACCGGCTTTGAGGTAGATACCTTGCGCGCGACCTCGATAAACCTCTTACCGTCCTTAACACCCTCAAGATATATTAGAATCACCTTAGTTGCTTCATCACCTGCAAGGTACTCCAGGAGATCAGCGTCATCAATATCTGACTTATTCCCTATGCTGATAATGGTTGATACACCTATCTTCTCAACTATTGTCATCCCCATGAGAGCGATTCCTAAAGCACCTGACTGGGTTATGAACGCTATGTGACCGGGTATCACGTCTTTAGGACCGAAAGAAGCGTTTATCCTTGCAGGCGTGTAAACAACACCGAAAATATTCGGTCCTAAGATGCGCATGCCGTACTTCCTGGCCCTCAACACGATCTCTTCCTCAAGATCATGCCTCCCAATCTCCTTAAACCCCGAAGATATGACTACAGCCACCTTAACCCCCTTCCTCCCCGCTTCCTCTATGACGTCAGGAACCATGTGAGCGGGGACGGACACAACCACCATATCTACGCTGTCAGGAATAGATGAGATACTGGGATACGCTTTCAGACCAAGTATCTCCTTAGCTTGCGGGTTCACGGGGTATATCCTCCCGCCGTAGCCGTACTCTTTAAGATTCCTTAAGATCTCGTACCCGATTTTACCAGGTTGTCTCGACGCTCCCACCACTGCTATGGATCTAGGCTTAAACAGGGCTTCCAACGTACTCATTAAACTCCCTCATAAAAACACAAGATAAAGCTTAAATAATCTTTTAGGTCAATTCAGACACATAAGATTTTAAAAACGAACACTCGATACCCGGCTACTTCAGGAGTGCTTCCACAAACAGTCTATCAAGTTCCTCGTTAGGAGGAGACACGTCCCCGTACTCCAGGGACTCATCGAATTCTATCTTAACGTACGGTATCGAGAGTCTTTGAAGAACTTCTGTGTCCGCTTCCGGCACGTGAATTATGCTCACGTCATCGAATAAGTACCTAATCTGGTAAACCTTCCTCAAAACCGCGTTGCTTTTCTCGTCATAACCTAAGAACACTACTAAACGCTTCACCAGGTACCCCCCGTACTAAGCTCTAACGAGCCTACTAATCTTAAAAACGCAAACCCCGCTTAAGTAGGGTCCCTCCCTCAAGCACCGGCAGTTTTTTATTGTTTTAAACTAGACACATGCAGGTGGGATAATCGAGACTAGAGTGCTTAAGGTAGACCCTATAAATCCGGGTAAGGAAGTCATTGACGAGGCTGTCGAAGTACTTAGGGAGGGTGGTTTAGTAGCTTTCCCTACGGAGACTGTGTACGGTTTAGGGGCTGACTCACTCAATAAAGACGCGGTCAAGAGAATCTACGGTGTTAAGGGGAGGCCGCCCGACAACCCCCTAATACTGCATATCAGCGATCTCAGCGAGTTAGAGATGGTTGCTAGGGATGTTCCTCCATCTATTTACGAGTTAGCTAGTAAGGTGTGGCCAGGGCCTGTAACGTTTGTTCTAAGGAAGAGTGATTCAGTATTGCCTGAAGTAACTGCCGGGCTGCCTACGGTGGCTGTTAGGTGTCCGGCACACCCCGTAGCACTAGCACTCATTAAAGGCTTGGGGAGACCCATAGCGGCCCCGAGCGCTAACTTATCTGGAAGACCCTCACCAACTACGGCGGATCACGTCATTAAAGACCTTTTAGGAAGGATTGAGATGATCTTGGACGGTGGCGACACGTTCTTCGGTGTTGAATCAACCATAATAAACCTAACCACGGACCCTCCAGTCCTCCTGAGACCGGGTCCCGTAGGTGTTGAGGACTTGGAAAAACTAGCTAATCTCAGGATATTAGTCCCCGCATTCGCTAAGGGATTAGAAGAAGCCGGGATTGCTTTAAGTCCTGGAATGAAGTACAGGCATTACTCCCCCCAAACAACGCTGATCTTAGTTGAGGTCGGTCAGTGCCTTACACAGACAGCATACCTCAAGTACGTTAAGTCGTTAATTAACGAATACATAGAGAAGAATTTCAAGGTTGCCGTCATATGTAGCAGGGAAACCTGCCCAGACTACGAAAAAACCGTAACTCTCGAGATCGGTTCCAGGAATAATCTCTACGAAGTAGCTAAGAATCTTTTCAAGAAGCTCAGGGAAATCGACGAGTTAAGGGTTGATGTAGCGATTTCAGAAAGCTTTGAGGAACGTGGTGTGGGGCTGGCTATAATGAATAGGTTGAGGAAAGCCTCAAGCAAGATAATATCTTGCGTCCCCACACCAACACCGACCTCCTCCCCTCCCTGAAAGAGCGAGGTTTTCAACCGTAAGAAGCTGTCCTGGTTGCGTGTCAGAAGTACTCGGGGAAAGTCTCTAGCAACATCCCCTCAATAGTTATCGGTTTGAGGACATCAACTAATTTGAGAGCTTCATCTAACAGGGCTTCGGAGTTGCTGTATATCTCTAACAGAGTCTGTCCTTCCTTGACTTTATGTCCTCTCTTCACGTAGAGCCTCACGCCCGCGCCCTTGTCTTGAGGAGCTCCGGCAGCCATAGCTATACGTGATAACGCGCCGTTATACACTCCTGTAACGTATCCGTCTATAGGTGCCTTAACCTCAGCTTTATACCTACCTAAGGGTATTTCCTCAGGTTTCACGCGGGGGTTGCCCCCCATAGCCTCAACGATCTTTAAGAAGGTCTGGAGCGCTTTACCGGACTCAAATATCTCTAGAGCGACTTTACGTCCGCTGCCTCTAGGAGCTACGCCGGCGACCTCAAGCACGAGGCCGGCTAACGCCACGGCCTTCTCTTTAACTGACATAGGTCCGTTACCCATGAGAGTCTCTAAAGCTTCGCGCGCTTCTAGAGCCGGCCCTATTGCGTACCCTATCGGTTGACCACCGTAAGTTATAGCGCACCTCACGCTAAGATTCAACTTATTACCTACTTGAACGAAGAGTGAGGAGAGGTTTCTCGCCTCCTCAATACTCTCTACCTTAGCTTCCCTACCGGTAGGGATGTCTATGATTAAGTTACTCACGCTCATGCTTAATTTCTTAGAGAGTATGGAGGCCACCATCTGCGACGTAGGATCAAGCTTTAACTGATGCTCAACACGTATTAAGATATCGTCTGCCGGGGCAAGGTTGAGTGTGCCGCCCCAAATAATGAATCCCTTAACTTTCTTCGCTAACTCAAGAACCTCCTCCTCAGTGAACGTCACCGGGGCAAAAACCTCCATCGTGTCAGCTGTTCCTGCCGGCGAGGTTATCGCTCTAGATGAGGTTTTCGGGATGAAAACCCCTGCCGACGCGATTATCGGGACCGCGACTATGGATACCTTGGAATTTCCTGGAACCCCGCCGATGGAGTGGATGTCGTGCGCGGGTTCCTCAAACCTCAACACATTGCCTGTCTCAACCATAGCTCTAGTTAAAGACACTATCTCGTCAACGTCCATCCCGACACTCGTTTGAGCGGCTACGAAAGCGGCTATCTCAGCATCCCCTAAAACACCGGAAGTGACGTCTTTTATTATGGAGCGTATCTCGTCCTCGCTTAGTTTAACCCCCTTCAGCTTCTTCTTAATGTAATCTACTGAAGGAACCACGGAATACGTGCTTAACTCTATTTCCTTCGGATTACCTAAAGCGGTTGAGACGCTCTTACTTAATAAGACTTCCTCACCCTCCTCCTCAGACACTACGACCCAGGCGGTAACATACCTAGAATTACCCACTACCTTAACCCTCGAACCGCCCCTCAAACCATTGGCTAAGGCTATATTCTTAGGAACTAAAACAACCCTCAAATCCCCCGTGTCAGCGTCGAGAACCCTAGCCCTCAAACCGGTCACTAGTACACACCAGCACATTACTATTCGACAACACTAGTATTTAAGGTTTAGACTGCTGAACTCCGTCTCCCAATCCTGAAGAACGGTCCTCAACCACGGCGGGCTAGCACGTTAAGTGGATGAAGAGAAGCGTTCTACGCCCCTTACTCACTTCCTCGTTATACTTACGCACGGCTTGCCTAGACCTTAACACATACACCTCAGAACCTAACTTCTTAAACGCTTCGACGACTTCGTCGTCTACTCTCATAACGCCGTCGTAACCGGTTCCGATGATGACTACATCTACCTTCATCCCGAGAAAGTCTTTCACATCCGCTAACTGGAGTCTATGGCCCTCGATACGCCACCAATTACTTAAGATCCCTTCAGGGTGAATCACTATGTCGTGAGTATACTCACGACCACCAACCACTATCTCGCCGAAGTCGTAATGATCTATTAAGGGTTGCTTAACTATCTTAATCACCAATACTTAATTAAAGTTACGAGGTTAATAATTGGGGTGTAGAGACTTAAAACTCAAGATCCTGACGAGTTCCTCAGGCGTTAACACGCAGTTATCGATCGAGATCTCTTTCGCTAGCTGCGCCGTGTAAGTAGGTAGCAGAGAATTCTCCCTCAGAAGTTCCAGGTCGCAGAGTATCTCCCTAGCCTCGCCGTCAGCTACTACCCTGCCTGAATTCATTAAGATAACTCTCTCAGAATACTTAGAAAGTATTTCAACGTCGTGCGTGATCAGAATCACCGTAGCCCCGTTTTCTCTCAGCTTCCTCAAGAACTCAACGAACTTGATAGAATTGTACCAGTCTTGCCCGGTGGTGGGCTCGTCCACGATGAAGTTCTTAGTACCGGCTAGCAAGTAAGATGCTAGTAAGACTCTCAGCTTAATATGCCTAGGTAAGCTGAGGACAGGTTTCTCAAGAATCTCCCTACCTATCTCCAGCTGGCTCAAAATCTCGTCAAGCCTGTCCTTAATTAAGTCTTCACCTACGTTAAGTATTCTAGGCGTGAAAAGAATCTCCTCCAACACGCTCACGTTAAGTAGTTGCGTGTTAACGTCTTGGGAAATGTACCCGATAATCCTTACCAGCTCCCCCCTCCTATAACGCTTTATATCCCTACCTTTAATCAAGACGAGACCCGAGGTAGGTTTAAGCAATCCTGCTAGGCACTTAGCTAGGGTGGTCTTGCCGGAACCGTTATTCCCTAAAACACCGACGAACTCCCCCTCCCTAATCTCTAGGCTAACCGAGTCTAGGGCTCTAGTACCGTCCGGGTACTCGAAAACAAGGTTTTCTGTTTTGGCGAGGTACATCAGTACACACCCTTAAGCAACTTAATTAAGTAAGTCCTCAGCGATTCATGACTTAGGTTCTCGTTCCTTAGCGAGTGCCTCGGGGCTATGTACCTCCAAATCCTCACTAACTCAGGTACCCTGACGTAGTTCTCCAAGTCTCTAGGCAGTCTCGCGAAGAAATTAGGGGGGTCGCCAACCAACACTAACTCACCCCCATACATCAAGGCGATCCTAGAAAGGTAAGGCATAAAAACATCTATCCTATGCTCTACAACGATTATCGTGGCTTTATTATCTCGTCTCAGAAGCTCTATAGACCTCACAACCCCCTCAGCCCCCACCCAGTCAAGATTAGAGAGAGGCTCGTCAAACACTATGAGTCTAGGTTTAGTTGCTATAGCAACCGCTATAGCGACCCTCTGCTTCTGACCACTACTCAGCTCGTAAGGTGATTTATCGAGAATTGACTCGCTTAAACCAACCTGTTTTATAGCCCATGAAACCCTCTCACGTATCTCCTCGGAGTCAACTCCTAAGAACCTTAGGCGAAGCGCGACCTCGTCCTCAACCCGCGTTGTGAGGAACTGCATCTCAGGATCTGATGAGACAAACCCTACGTTACTTAACACTCGCGAAGACTTAAGACTCGTTACCTCGCTTCCTAAGATGGAAACACGTCCCTTGAGCACACCCCTGTAACTACCCGGTATTAAACCACACAAGACTCTCGCTAAGGTAGTCTTGCCGGCGCCTGTAGGTCCTGTGATTAATAGGAATTCCCCCTCACCCACACATAAATTAACGTTCTTCAAAACCCACTCACTAGAATTCTCGTAAGACCACCACAGATTCTCTAAACTAGCTACACAGGACATCCTGAAACCCCCGAGTAACTGGCTAGTATCCTGTAAATCGAGGAATTCAGCGGGTTTAACACCCCGGTAAGTGAGAAGTAGGTGATTAGAGAAATCGATGAAATTATTATGGAGAGTATTAGCAAGTCAATGAATCTGAAGCTCACCTTATCTAGTAAGCCCTTCCCCCTAGCTAGGTTAAACCCTCTTAACTCAAGGACGTCGCTGACTTCATCTATCTTCATCAGAGTTATCGAGAAAAGCGGTAGGAGTCTGTGGAAGAAGAGGGAAGCTCTCTTAAAGAAGTTACTTCTAGAAATCTCTAAACCTCTTGAAAGCTCACCTAACTTAATCTCATCAAGCTTTACTTGGAGGTAGTACATGAACTTAAAAACGAGCCCGACGACTAAAGCTACTCTCAAGTTTACGCCTAAGATGCTTAAACCGTTAATAACGTCTCTCACGGTAATCAGAGAGAGAGCTAGGACGACCGTGAGTACCGTGGCTAAGATCTTAGAATAGATCGTCAAACCAACCACTAAGTTCTCGGCGTAGAGTTTTAAGAAACCCGCGCAAACTAACGGGTTGCGGCCTAGACCGCCGCCAACGAAGAAGTAGCTGAGGATTATGATTAGAAGAAAACCTAGCAAAACTCTTAAGTAGTTGGTCACGGCACTCAACCTAATCTTAGAGAGCTTGAAAATCGTTAACACTATGAGAACTAAGATTAGGTTGAGCTCGAGAAGATTCCCTAGTAACGTGTATAGAGCGGCGAATATCAATAAAGAGAACTTAGTTACGGGGTTTAAGTTAAGCAGGGCTGAGGTCGAGTCTACGTAGCCTGTTATAGTTCTCACACTACGTGTTCTCGACTTACCTCCTACCTTAACTAAGCTAGCCACCTCTTACAGAACGCTCTGTGAGAGACGATGACTGGGGTGAGCCCCTTAAGTAGGGGTGCTCCCACAACCAGTATAGGTATTACGTTGCCTACGAACCACGAGATCATGACCACGAAGTACATGTCGCTGGTTACGAAACCCCACGCACTCATTGCTGAAGCGCCTAAGAACGCTCCAAGCAGATTACTTAAGATAACGCATGATAAAGTAAAGTGTACCCAATCACTAAGTTTCTTAAGTGCTGGATCAACCCTGAAGAATCTGAAGTACGTTGCCGGGATAAGTGATTGCACTAGATTCGCCGGGAGGAGAGAAAGACTGATGGATATCGGGATACCGCCTACTAAATCACCGACTATCGGGAAGAAAACACCGGCTAAGACCCCCCAGAAACCAAACCATATACCCCCAACAACTTGAACCACTACCGCTAGATAGAACCAGGAGACTCCGTAACCTACTTGAAGAAAGCTACTCAAGGTAGCGGATAAAGCACCTAGAGCAGTTAGAAACACGAAGATAACGACGTGTACCACACCCCAAGACCTTACCTCCCCCTCCCTCAAATCCCATACACTCACTTGAGCATCACCTCAATAAAGATGCTAATCGTTATAAATAAGTGGTGAAGGTCGAGCCAAAAGGGGGTGTTCTTATACGGCCAGGTTCTCGCGTCAGATAACTGTTTTCTTCAACGTCTCGTACGTCCTCTGGTAAGCCTCTAACATGTCTCTGCTCAGCGATGGTTTGATCGCTTTCATGGCTTGGAGGAAGTACTTCATGCTTATTGGTCTAGGCTCGAATTTCTCACGTAACGCTAGCATGACGGCCTCCCTAACCAAAGCTTCTAAGTCCGCACCAGAATAACCCTCAGTCATATCAGCTAGCTTCTCTAGATCCACGTCCTCAGCTAGGGGGACCTTCCTAACATGAACCTTAAGTATCTGCAACCTGCTCTTCCTATCAGGCGGCGGAACAAAGATTATTCTGTCGAATCTTCCAGGCCTTAGCAAGGCGGGATCCAGCATGTCAGCACGGTTTGTAGCGGCAATCACCACGACGTTTTTAAGGGTTTGTATGCCGTCCATCTCCGCAAGCAACTGATTAACTATCCTGTCAGTAACTCCGGAATCTGTTCTGAAGCCTCTTGCAGGTGCTATTGAGTCTATTTCGTCGAAGAATATTATTGCTGGTGCTACTTGTCTTGCTTTTCTGAATATTTCTCTTATTGCTTTTTCTGATTCTCCTACCCATTTGCTCAGTATTTCAGGTCCTT
>Ga0078972_1001304_pt1 | contig 94700 bp, 83 predicted proteins | sample YelNatPaOPGAMG01_FD_67568 | JGI IMG/M metagenome (GOLD analysis project Ga0078972, IMG submission 67568) | Hot spring thermophilic microbial communities from Obsidian Pool, Yellowstone National Park, USA - OP-RAMG-01 (SPADES assembly) (version 2) | ecosystem: Environmental > Aquatic > Thermal... | reverse complement strand
GCTTTTGATGCAATCCAATCCTTGGATTGCATCAAATCAAGGGGAAAAATCCCCTTGAACCCCTTTGTAGTTTTGTATTTATTATGAGATTAGTTATAAAAAATTAAGTAATTTACATACCTTTTAAAAATTAATTATCTTATTTTTAATGGGGTTTGAAAGGGGGTGAAACCCACTTTCATTGGGAAGTTTAAAAGTCAAAGACTTTTAAACTTCCCTGAAGGCGGCTTGTTGCTTTTACTAATGAGCAAACCTAAATTTTATAAGTGGGAACCCAGCACATTTAAGGATAAAAAAAGGATAAAATTAAGTTATTAAAGATCTAAAATTAATCTAAAGAAATGTAAGTATCAAAAAGGCCGTGCTGGGCTGATAAAATTTAGGTTTGCGATTGGACTACCGACCACAGGATGTGGAGTTCCGCCCGATTGTGAAAAAAGCTACAGAAAAATCGCCGTAGCCTTTACCCCACAAGCGGGGACGGCTTTTAGCGTTAGCTGGTGGTGCTGACGGCAGTCAGCACTACTTCTACATTTTATTTTAATCTTCCACCACCCCCAGCTGTGTATACTATCTTGGATGGGATTTACCGCCAGTAGCTTTTCGCTGCATGTCGAAGCGATTGCTACTTACAGAAAAATCTTACCCGATATTTGAGCTAAAAAATGCAGGAGGCATTTTGTCCCGAGCACCTGAAACAGGATGTTGAATGTGCGAGGGTAGATTTTTCGTGCTTTACCTCTGAGCGAGACTTAAAAGCGAAAAGCTACTGGCGGTAAATCCCACTACTCCACACAGCTGGGGTTTTTAGCGGTAGCAGTTGTTGCTGGCTTGCAAAAGCCAGCAACAACTGCCTGTTGACTTTTTTAACATCGACAACAAAGAAAATCTACTATTGGCTGGATTTCAGGAGGTTTTGTAATATTCTTGAGGAAGAATAAAAATTTTTTTTAAAAATAAAAAAAGACTTGACAAACTTAAAAATTCTTGATATAGTATTATCAAAATTTTGAAATAGGAGGAATTGAGATGAAGAAATTTTTAGTAGTACTATTGCTACTTGTAGTAGCAAGCCTCGCTTACTCAGTTAGCGGCAGCCTGTATATGAGGTATTATCCAGATGGTACAGTGCTGGCCAATGAAAGCTGGGCACCTTATCTTGAAGATTTAAGAGTTGGTAGAAGAGGTACAGGTTTTGACCTTAACTTTGATGCTTTCACTCTAAGCTATAAGCTAAGAAGTCCAAAAGCCTTGCCAGATGTTTTGACTGCTGTTTATTCAGTGCAGGCTACACAGGATCCAATGAATTGGTTGAACGGAGATACCAAGGATAAGGCAACTTCTCCAGGTTATGTTCAACTTACCGGTTTAAAGCTTGGTGGTGCTACACTTGGAATTGGTTTTACATTGTGGCATTTTGATGAAAGTTATTCTCAAAAATCTCCAGATGAATCTGGAAACATTGGTTATAATGTTGTTGCCTTCGATGTACAACTCGATGTTCCTATGGGAGATATGTTAAGGTTCCACATTGATCCATGGGATAAGCTGGATATAGTATTCGGTTCTGGAAATGCAAAGTCTGCAAATGCTGAATCTTCTTATGGCACCTACAAGTTTATTATTCCTTTACATTTAGATATTAACCTTGAGGCAGCAAGTATTGAGTTATTTCCAAAATTCCAGGTCGAAGGTACTACAACCAAGGATCTTAATGGTGTTGAATCCACTTCTTCTTCTAAGACAGCCGGTTTGATGGTGAGAGTAAATATACCTGTTGGAGACATTTATTCAATTTACCTCCATCCAGGTTTTGTTTGGTCTGATACTTCTTCCAAGATTGGTAGTGCAGATGCAACAGGTACGACTTCAATGGAAGCTCCTATATTTGCAGGACTTTCAATTAAGCCAGCAGGTGCTGTGACATTGAATCTTGGTGCTGGTTATCTTTTAGTTCTTTCTGAAGTTGAAAAACCAACAGATGCAAAAGGACAATCCGTCAGTGGAATAATTAGTGAATATGCATACTTTGATGAACATGGATATAAGAATCCATTCTTGAGATTTGCTGGAAGTGCTAAGTTTGCTTCTGATTGGGAACTTGGTATGAGCACAATTGTTAACTTCAACCAGGGTGGACAGGCTTGTGGTTGGCCTCCTGGAAAAGGTTACTATGGTGGAGTAACAGGTTCAGATGCTGACTATTCATATTCTCAGCTTGTTCACTTTGACTACTTCAATAACTGGGATTCTGGTGGCGGTGGATATGGTGCTAACTACATTCAGTATTCTAAAGATGGTGTGACAATCAAGGGTGTGCTTGGTGATGGGACTGGGCTTGCTGGTATGTTCCAGTATATGGAATTCTCATTCAACTTCTAAGTGTATAGTATAGTAAGAAATAAAAAGGGCGGTGGTGGATCTGCCGCCCTTTTTTTATATTATCCTAAAGAGGGGTTTATAAATATGAAAAGGTATTTTTTTGTAGTTTTGTTTTTTCTTGCGGGCTGTTTAGATTCTACTGACTTTATGAAAGCCAAATTTGTAAAACCTGAGGAGGTACGAAGGTATAAACCGAAGGGGGCTTATGTTTTTGCTACTATTGATATTGAAAATTCACAGTTCATTTCTGCTATTTTTTTTATGTTTGGTAAAGCAGAAGATGCAACTTTTATTCCCTCTGGAAATTTTGGAGTTTTTTTGTTTGATATATCAGAAAAAACTACTGGTCTTGAAAGAATTGGATTTCGTTATTTTGCATTTGGAACAGATTTCTGGATGAATAAACCACTGTATTTTACTATTCAAAAGGGTAAGGTAAATTATCTCGGAAGATTTATATTTTATGAAAAAACAATGTTAAAACCACACAGAGCTTTAGTTACAAATCTTCTTGATGAAGATTTGAAAGTTCTCGGGGATTATTATCCAGAACTTACAAATATGCAAGTTGAGTTTACAGGAATTCCAGAAGGCTGGTATAATTTCTATTGATAAAATCAGAACAAAAGTTCTTTTAATCAGGAGGAGATGTATCAATGAAGAAACATTTAAGTTTTGCTCTGGTTTTATTATTTTTATCCTTTTTTTCCTTTAACTTTTCTGAAGAGAGAGAAAAGTTCTTTTTTCTTTCTTTTGATGGTGGAATTGTAATAGAAGCTGGATCTTTTGCTGCCTGGAGAATTGGGGGAAGTTTTGAAGCCAGTATGAAATATTTAGGGGTGCTTGCAAACATTCGTTATGATATTTCAGAGATTTTAAATGTTACAGGTTATGGTGGGGCAGTTGCTATTTATCCAGAAGGTTATGCACCTTATGGATACTATATAAAGTTAGGATTTATTTATAATGAAGGCAGGCTGAAAAGCGGGGAAAGCGGGACATTTTTTTCTGTTCCTCTTGAACTGGGTATTAAGTTTGTATTTGATGAATGGTGGGGTCTTACTTTTGATCCATATCTTCACAGTGAGGTTTTAATTCCTTATGAGGGTTTTTATAAGGACAAACTTCTTTCCATGGCAAATTCCATTGGTGTTAGAATGGGTCTTACTTTTTAGTTAAGTTATGCCAATTAATTTGTTTTAAAATATCTGGATTTAATTTTAGTTTTAAATTGCGATTTTTTTAATTTTACCCTGGGAAAAAACATACAATAAAAGTCAAGCTTGATTATTTATTAAAAGCAAAAGTTTTTCACTTGTCTTGTTGCCCCTGTAAGTATTATATTATAAATTGAATTTAGTTAAAATTTCTGCTATAATTTTATTTTAGGATTGAAGGAAACTTGATGTCAGGTAAAATTGTTTCAATCTTAAGTGATTATTCTATTCTTTTATACTCCAGATTTGTTAATTTTATACTGAATAGTGAGTTAAAGGACAATTTTTACATTTCTAACAGGAATAAGAATCAAACTTTCATTGTTCAAAAACACAGTGTTGGAGAATACCTTTCTGCTATAAAATCCTTTAGTCCATCTCGTGGCTTGAGCTTTGATGAAAAAAAACTTATACTTTTGCTTATCGGGGCAAATTTTTTTGGCGAGGATGGAATTAACATCTGGCATGCTTGCTCATTTTTTCACAGGTTGCCTGTAAGGGCTATACAGGCTCTGGTGAAAATACTTAATGTTAAGTCTTCTATACTGCGAAGTGGAATTTTGATGGTGCAGGAGAAAGATTTTTTCGGAACATCGATTTCTATTGAAGATATAGCACAATTTTACAATGAAAGAAAAGTTTATCTTTCCCCGTTTTTTATAAGTTCATTTTTTAATACTTTTTCAGGTGAAGGCAGGACAGCAAATTATATTTTAAGTTCTAAATACAGAGATGTGGATACTTTTATAAATGATGTGTCAAATTTTATGAAATATCTTTTCTTTCTTTCAAGCTATTCAAAGGTAAATTTTTCCAGTTATGTTTATAAGAAGGGCAATTCATACGAAAAGGGAGAACTTGCAAAATATATAAGGGATTTGAAGAAAAACATATTAAATTCAAAGTTAAAATTTGGTTTAAAGACATTTTTAAAGAATAATAAGCTTTCAAATATCGAATTTGTGGTATTACTTTATTTGATATATAAGGTTATACTTAAAAAAGAGTCAGTGATCAACAATGTAGACGAGGTTTTAGAAAAGCTTGCATTTTATCCTTCTCAGATAGAAAGTGTTTTGAAATGTTTTGATAAGGATAGCATCTTTTATAATGAAGGATTTTTGATAACTTATGAGAGTCAAATGTATTATGAAGATGAAGAAGAATCTTTCGATTTTCAGGAAGAGGAAGATTTTATTTCTTCTGATTTTTATCCAATAAACATTTCTAAAGAAAAAATATATGAATTGATTTTCAGCAGAACACAGAGAAAAATGGTTGATGTGAAGACTGAAAAGTATGAAAAAGTTTCCGGCTTAAGGGAAAATTTAGAATCTGGTAGAGTGAAGGGACTTTATGAAATAATTGTTCCTAAAGTAAAGCTTGAAAATGTTATCCTTGATGATAATGTCAAGAGTGAACTTATGGGGGCGGTGGATTTAACAAAAGCCGCTGAGATAATGAAAGAGTGGGGGGTTAAGCCCAACCTTGCAAGTAATTCTTATGGGTCTGTAAAAATTTTGCTTTATGGTGCTTCAGGTACAGGGAAGACAATAACTGCTCAGGCACTAGCCGGGGAAGCAAACGCCGAACTTTTCAAAGTAGATGCAAGTAACCTTGTGAGTTCCTGGGTTGGTGAAAGTTCAAAGAATGTCAAGAGAGTTTTTAGAGAATTTTATAATTATGTAAAACAATCAAATAAAAGGGTATTTCTTTTCATCAACGAAGCGGATCAACTTCTCTCGGCAAGAGGTGCTGTACTTCAGGCCGCTGACAAGGAGTACAACCAGATGCAAAATATTCTGCTTGAAGAGCTTGAGAATTTTGAAGGGGTGTTTATTGCTACTACAAACCTTCCGGATATTCTTGATAGTGCCTGGAATAGAAGATTTAATGTGAAAATAAAGTTTGAAATTCCAAAATATGAAACCAGGATAAAACTCTGGAAGGCACATATTTCTGAGAAAATGCCTCTGGCAAAAGATGTAAATATAGAAAAATTAGCTGAATACGAATTATCGGGTGGTTCTATTGCCAATGTGATTTATAATGCGGCAAGACGTGCTGCATTAAGGGATGAGAAGAACCGTATTATAACACAGCAGGATTTTTTAGAAGGGATCCAGCAGGAGTTAAAATCCCACCTTGGTGGAAAAACTGTAAAAGTGGGTTTTTAGTGGCTTTATGAAGATTATTATCTTAGGGGGAATGGGATTTGAAAAAGAGCTTGTAAGTTTATTTCGAGATTTTTCTGTTGTTCTGATTGGTGGAAAGTATGATTTGAAAAAAGAAAGCTTCCATAGAGTAGATGGGTGTGAATTTTTTTCTGAGTTTGTGACAGAAAATTACTATGAAATATTTTCAGGCGGCGATGTATTTATTGATGTTTCAATAAATAACAAATCAAAATATCTTACCTGGAATTTTACGGCATACTATAAAAAAATATGTTATATTCTTTTGTTTAATGATGGCTGGAAGATTTACAAGTTTGATGAAAATGGTTGTCTAAATTGTGTCAAAAGTTATACCAGTAGTTTGCCTTATGTCCTTTTGCCAGAATTAGAATCTTCAAAGGTTATTTGCTTTTTTGAAAGTGAAAAAGTCAGTCTTACTGGCAGGGAAAATTTTTGTTTTGATCTAACTTCAGGCAAAAAAGTTGAGCCTGACTTTAGTAAGTGTTCTTCTGAGCATAAAAATTTTGACTTTATGAATGGAAAAATGAGTGATATTGTTTCTGTCTCCTGTGGAGAGAATCTTGTTGTGGTAAGCCCGATGAATGATGTTACTATTGATCTTGGAAGGCTTAAAGAAAATTTAAAAAACCACGTAGGGATCCTAAAGGAAAATATGTTTTTTCTTGAGTTTAAGGTTGAAAAATTTAATGTACAGATCTTCAGACATGGAAGAACTGTCGTTAAGGGTACAAAAGAGAAAAATACTGCACTTTTTATTTACTACAACTATGCAGGGGTTGTGTGATCGAAAACTCAGTGGCTTTTTGAACTGACCCTGCCATAAATGTCATCCAGTCTTTCTATGTCATCTTCGCCAATGTATTCACCATTCTGTACCTCAATTATTACAAGAGGTATTTTGCCGGGATTGGACAACCTGTGTGGTGAAGATTTAGGGATGAATGTGCTTTCATTCTCATGAAGGTAAATCTTTTTTCCATCGACTTCAACTAAAGCAGTTCCTTTTATTACAACCCAGTGTTCACTTCTATGCAAATGCCTCTGAAGTGAAAGGCTTGCCTTTGTCTTTACAACAATCCTTTTTATCTTGTATCTTTCACCCTCTTCTAAAACCGTATAACTACCCCAAGGTCTGTATACAGTTCTATGTTCTAAAGCTTCAGTTTTATTTTGCTCTTTTAATTTTTCTACAAGCTCTTTTACTCTTTGGGTCTTGTTTCTGTTACAGACAAGAAGTGCATCATCAGTATCAACAACAACGAGATCTTCAACATCAACAAGGGATATTAGCTTTTTGCAGGGTGAAACCACAAGGTTTCGTTTTGAATCAATTATTGTAGTATTGTTTGAAATAGAATTTTGATTTTCATCTTTTTTTGAAATTTCGTAGACAGATTCCCAGCTTCCAACATCACTCCAGGTAAAATTACATTTCCTGCATACCAGATTGGTTGTTTTCTCCATTATTGCGTAGTCGATTGATATTTTCTCAAAAGAAGAATAGTTAGATATAACTTCCTTATAACTCATTTTTGTGCAGGCATCATAAAGTGAAGGGGAGTAATTTTTAAAATTTTCCATCATAACTTCAATGGAAAACATAAACATTCCAGAATTCCAAAGAAAGTTTCCCATTGTTATGTATTCTCTTGCCTTATCTAAAGAAGGTTTTTCAACAAATCTTTTTACTTCAAAAATGTCTTTTTCTTTTTGTTTAGAAGTTTCTATATATCCGTATCCTGTTTCAGGCCTATCTGGTGTTATTCCAAATACAACAATAGATTCTTTTGCAAAAGAAGCGGTTTCTCTAATTACCTTAAAAAATTCTTCTACAGGCTGGATTATGTGATCGGATGGTGTAAAGAATAAAACCTCATCGGGTTTTACTTTCAACACTTCCAGCAAAAACTTCATTGTTAAAAGTATTGCCGGGGCAGTATTTCTTCCATCTGGTTCGAGTATAATATTTTTCTCAGCGATTGAATAAGTTGAAATTATTTCTTTTGTAAGAAAAGAATAGCTTTCTTGCGTTATTATAAATATGTCATTGGGGTTTGAAATTTTAAGCAGTCTATCCAGTGTTTGTTCTAAAAAAGTTTTTTCACTTCCAATGGAAACAAACTGTTTGGGAAGATTTTTTCTTGATAGTGGCCATAACCTTGTCCCTTCTCCACCTGCGAGAATTATGGATTTCATAATCTCCCTCTATCTATAATTTTTAAGCTCCCTTTCCATTTCTCTTATGATATCTTTTTCTTTTAATGCTTCTTTTTTATCATGTATTTTTTTACCTTTTACTATGCCTAAAAGAAGCTTAGCATATTTACCTTTGATGTAAATTTTTAGTGGAATAATTGCAACACCTTTCTGTGAAATAAGGTTTGAAAGTTTTAAGATTTCTTTTTTATGTAAAAGCAAATCTCTTGTCCTTGTAGGATCATGGTTAAATATGTTCCCATGTCCATAAGGACTTATATGCATATTGTATACTCTGGCTTTTCCATCCCTTATCATTACATAACTATCTTTGAGATTCACTGAATGCTGCCTTACTGATTTTATTTCTGTTCCCTGTAAGACAATTCCAGCCTCAATAGTGTCTAAAATTTCATAATCATGGTAGGCTTTTTTGTTCTGTGAAATTTCAATAATTTTCTGTTGCATCTGATAATCCTGGTTATTGTACCTCTTTAACCACTGCTTTTGGTGATTCTGATAGATGAATTTCACCAAACTGTCGTTCGTAATTCTGTAAATTGTTGTTGATGGCCATTACAAAGTTTTTAAAATTTTTTGGGGTCATTATTATTCTTGAAACTACTTTAGCTTCTTCCTTTCCGGGAAGAATTGCTGCAAAGTCTATTACAAACTCTTCCGGTGAATGAGAAACAATAACAAAGTTTGAATAATGAACAATAGATTCATCACCTGGAATTTCAATTTTTACGTTTGATTTATTCTGGATCTTTTCTTCAGGCATAATATACCTCTTAAATTTTAATCTTATTAAAATATAATTTAAATTGTTGATAAACGCAAGTTTTTATGAATAAAATCATTAATGCTTTAAAAGCGGAAGGTTATAAATCTTTATTAAAAAAACAGGAGAAAACTTTTACAAAATTGAAAAAAGTGTTATAATCTATTAAAACGGTTGGGGGGATCCATTGAAGTTTCATATCGAGATAAACCCTGAATTATGTAAGGGCTGTGGTTTATGTATTCCTGAATGTTCAAAGAATGTCATAGAACTTGGAGATAAGTTTAATAGCTACGGATGGAGATTTGCAATACCGGCAAGGAATGATGACTGCATAGGTTGCAAAAGGTGTGCAATAGTATGCCCTGAAGTGGCTATAAAAGTTATAAAAGAGGATTGAAATGAAAGAGGTAAGATTAATAAAAGGAAATGAAGCTTTAGTAGAAGGAGCTATAATTGCTGGCGTGAAATTTTATGCTGGTTATCCTATTACACCGCAGAATGAGGTTACAGAGCTTATGTCTGTAAGGATGCCGCAGTCCGGAGGGGTTTTTGTGCAGGCTGAGAGTGAGCTTGCAGCAATAAATATGGTTTTTGGTGCTTCTGCTGCTGGTGCAAGGGCAATGACCACAACATCAAGCCCGGGTTTCAGTCTTATGCAGGAGGGGATGTCCTATCTTGCAACAGCTATGCTGCCGTGTGTTGTAGCAAATGTCCAAAGAGGGGGGCCAGGGCTGGGAAATATTGCTGGTGCCCAGGGTGATTATTTTCAGGCAACAAAGGGGGGAGGACATGGTGATTACAGAATTATTGTCCTTGCACCTTCCTCCCCGCAGGAAATGCTTGATTTTACGGTTTTAAGTTTTGATCTTGCTGATAAGTACAGAATACCTGTTTTAATTCTTTCGGATGGTATAATTGGGCAGATGATGGAAAATGTTACTCTGGATTATGATTACAAAGTAAACTATGTGCCGAAAGAATGGGCATTGACAGGGGCAAAAAACAGACCCAAGAATGTAATCCGTTCTCTATGGCTTGATGAAAATTTAATGGAGAAGGTTAATCTCAAACTTCAGGAAACTTATAGAATTATAGAAAAAAATGAAGTGAGATTTGAAGAGTATAGGGTTTTGGATGCAGAAATTTTGCTTGTAGCATACGGTGTCTCAGCAAGGGTGTGCAGAAATGTTGTTGATGAAATGAGGAAAGAAGGATATAAAACTGGCCTTTTGAGACCTGTAACACTCTATCCATTCCCTTACGAAAGACTTAAACAGCTTGCGAGTGATGGTGTTAAGGCAGTTCTTACAGTTGAGATGAGCAGCGGGCAAATGATAGAAGATGTAAAGTTAGGTGTTGAATGTAGAATACCTGTTTACTTTTATGGAAAGATGGGGGGTGTTTTGCTTGATGAAAAAGAAATATGTAAGAAAATCATAGAGATTAAAAATTCTTTCTGATGCCGGGGAAAGTAATTTTGAATATTAAAATTTTTAGTAGATTTGAAATGAAATTTTTCTTGCAGAATTTTTTAAGATGTAGTATTCTCAATATTATTAAGAAGGAAAAAATATGGAAATAATTTTTGATAAACCAAAAAGTCTTACCGGTTTACCGATGCATTACTGCCCGGGTTGTGGTCATTCAGTTGTCCACAGACTTATATGTGAGGTAGTTGATGAACTTGATGTAAGGGAAAAGACCATTGGTATTGCACCTGTTGGCTGTGCTGTGCTTGCTTATAATTACTGGGATTTTGATGTTAGTGAGGCTGCACACGGAAGAGCGGCAGCTGTTGCAACAGGGATAAAAAGGGTTCATCCAGATAAACTTGTAATTTGCTACCAGGGGGATGGTGACCTCGCCTCTATAGGACTTGCGGAAACTATTCACGCAGCAAACAGGGGGGAGAACTTTACAGTTATTTTCATAAATAACACAAACTATGGTATGACAGGTGGGCAGCTTGCTCCTACTACAATTATAGGGCAGAAAACGACAACCTCTCAAAAGGGTAGAACTCCTGAGGGTTATGGTTATCCAATGAAGATAGCTGAATTGATAGCAACTCTTCAAGCTCCCGTATTTGTGGCAAGGACTACGGTAGCTGATTTTAAGAATATTTTGCAGACAAAAAGTTATATAAAGAAAGCTTTTAAGCTTCAGCTTGAAGGTGCTGGATATACTTTTGTTGAAATTCTTTCTAACTGTAATACAAACTGGAAGATGTCACCTGTTGAGGCAAATAGATTTATCCTTGAGGAAGTGGTAAAAACATTTCCTTTAGGAGTTTTTAAAGGTTGAGGAGGAAAAATGACTAAAAAGATTATATTTTCAGGTTTTGGTGGACAGGGGGTACTATCAAGTGGTTTTCTTTTTGCAGAAGCCTGTGTTAAGGAAGGATATAATGTAACCTATTTTCCATCTTACGGGGCAGAAATGCGGGGAGGAACAGCAAACTGCCATGTAATTGTTTCTACAGAACGAATTGCTTCCCCTATAATTACTGAGGCTGATATACTTGTAGCACTCAATGAACCTTCTTTGAATAAATTCTTTACAAAAGTGAAAAAGGAGGGTTTGATTTTTATAAATACTTCGGTTATCAAAAAAAAGATTGAAAATTTATTTTACAAAATTTTTGGTTTTCCGCTGGATGAGCTTTCACTTAAAAAACTTGGTAGTTCGAAGTTTGCAAATATTATTCAGCTTGGGGTGCTTTCGAAACTGACAGATATTGTGAAAGAAAATTCGCTTATTGAAGCCATTGTAAATAAGTTTGGCAGTAAAGGGGATAAAATAGTTGAGTTAAATCTAAAAGCCCTTGAGATTGGTTATGGGCTGGTATAGTAATAAAGAAGGGTAATTCTTACTCTACAGCAGATCTTTGTGAAGAAAAAAGTTAACTTTTAAGCAGGGATTTTTGATGTTTCCTGTCATAAAGAAAATTGGTAAAAATTAAAATCCTGTTTTTCCATTAAAAGAACTTCTCCTGTATTAGATTCCCTTACGTAATTCAATCAAATTTCCGAAAATTAGATGAGTGGAATTTTATGAAAAGGGTCTTTTTACTGATTTTTATTTTAGTTACACATTCTTTTCTGTTTTCTACTGAGTATGTTGTTCAGAAGAATGATACACTATGGAGTATTTCTAAAAAATTTAATGTTGATATTTCTTTAGTGGAAAAAATTAATGAGATAACTATTCTTAGAGAAAGAATGAAGATTTTTATACCTGATGAAATAATAGAATACGTTGTTAAAGAAAAAGATACCTTAACATTGATTTCTAAAAAATTTTCCATTCCAATGAAGTACATAGTGATTTTAAATAATTTGCCAGATGAAAAAATTTTTCCCGGACAGAAAATAAAAATTCCTCTTGGTAAAGAAAAAAAAGTTAAGGTTATGGAAGCTAAGGAAGAAAAATTTTTTTATCATACAGTGAGAAAAAAAGAAACACTTTTTAGTATTGCAAGACAGTACAACATTACCGTGGAGAACTTAAAGAAATGGAATAATAAATCAGGTGATAGTGTAGTAGCTGGAGAAAAATTGAAGATATATGGAGAAAAGAAAGAAAAAACCTTCGATGATTCGAACTTTCTGCTGGATGAAAATATATCCTTCTTTCTTAAGGATAGGGGAATTATTGCAAAAAAAGAAAAAAATAGAAGGGGACTAACTCTCATACTAAGACAAAAGTCTGAGATTTTAAGTCCTTGTAGCGGTGTTGTCGAGTATATTGGTGAGGTCAACGGTTATGGAAAGATTGTAATTATAAGAAACTCTACATATAAATTCGTTTTTGGATACCTCAATGAGGTTTATATAAAAAAGGATGAGGTGGTGTCTCCTAAGGCTGTTATAGGGCTTGCTGATTATCATAATTTCCTGAGGAATATAGGTGTTTATGTGGAAATTAGAAAAGGGAAAAAATATATTGAGGTTGAGAAAATTTTTTCAACTCTTGGTGATGAAAGTCTTTTAAGTACTATCCAGAATGAAGAAAAAGTTAGTTTGTAACACTTAAAAAATATTTTATTTGACATTTTTAGATTGTTTTATTAAAAATTAAATGGTGGGTCGTAGAAACGCTTCGGGGGAAGTTTATTTTCCCGAAGAGGAAAGTCCGGGCAACGAAAAGCAACCGGCCAGAGAATATCTGGACTCTGCGAAAGCAGGGATGGAAAGTGCCACAGAAAACATACCGCTGGGGGGATTATTTAAAAGCCATAAGGCTTTTTTACCTCTCCCCCAGCAAGGGTGAAAAGGTAGTGTAAGAGACTACCGCAGATGGTATAAATCATCTGGCATGGCAAACCCCCGGGGTTGCAAGGTCAAGTAGCATTCCATTTTGTGGCTTTACAAAAGACCTTATGGTCTGGAATGCGGGTGGACCGCTGGATTTCTTCTGCGAAGAAGAAACAAGATGGATGTTTCAGGAAGATTCAATCTTCCACAGAACCCGGCTTATAGACCCACCATTTTTTCACTTTGTAGTGGTGGAGATTTTTAAATAAATTGCATCCTCAGTATTGTAAAAAGAAATACTGGCTAACTCATACTGCCTTAGTATCATTGATAAAATACTTTCTTCTTTTAAAAAATTTATTTTTTCTTTTTCTACATCAAAGTAACTGAACAGAAAGGTGTTTGGTTTTAAATTTCTTAGCACCGTTTTGTTTTCTTTGTTTTCAGTAAAAGTGTTTTTCTCTCTGTAATTTTTCACAATGGTAGCAAGATTTTCGGGGTTTGTAGAAAAGAAGAAGTAGTTGCCAAATTCAATGTAGTATGCTACAGGGATTTTTATTTTAAATATTTCCAGTATCCAGGATAAAAAATCAATCATATTGAATAGATTTATCTCAACTCCATAAACAGTTTGAGTAGAAGAAGAAATAATAAGGTTATTTATCACAGTTTTTTTGAATTCTTCATACTTTTCTCTGTTTTTAATTTTCAAAAAAACTACCGGATCATTGAAAAGCCTGATTTTACAAAGTCCAGTTTCACCTCCTGTCCAGCTAAATACCATTTCATTAAGGTCTTTACCAAATACAGTTTTTACAGTACTATCTGCATTTTTTAAGTTCTCACTTATTTCTTTAATTTCAAGCCGATCAAGAAACTGGATAAAATCTTTTAGATCCACAGTGTTCAATATTGTTACCAGAGTTATGTCTTGAGGCAGAAATCTCAAACTATTAAGGTAGGCGGATTTGGATAATAGTAAGCTTTTAAGGTTTTCGTCACTGATTGAGGATGTAGAAAGCCTTGCTTCTAAATTTATATTCGTTTCTTCTATTGTGGCGGTAATGAGGATATCCTCGAGAGGGTCAAATTTTTTTAATACTTTATGAATTGTGTTATCAGTAATTATGCTTGAGGCCAGAAGTTTTTCTAAAGACACTAATATTTTGAAATTTTTCTCAGTTTTTGCAAATTCGTTTACTATTTTCTCGGGTTTTTTATAGTTAAAGTTTTCTTTACTCTTTGATATTTCATAGGCGTTTTGGATTGTTTCGATATTGAAGGAAAACAATAGGATATTATCAACAAAAGAAAAATATAAGTTCAAGCCTGGTGAAAGTTCATATTGAAAGATTACAAAACCTTCCTTTTTTGTAATTGTAAGATTTTTTAAGTTAATGTTATAACCTATAAACGGAAGAATTCTTGTAAAAATAGAACGCCAGCCAAGATCGAAAAGGAAAAGAGTGTTTTTTTCATCTTCAAAAATGATGTTTACGGGAAGATTTAGAATCTGCTTGAAAAAGAAATTTTTTAGCAATTCATTTCTTTTTAAAGAATAAATAAGTGTTCTCGTTTCTTTAAGTTCAGATAAAGATAAAACATTATTTATGACTGTCAGTGAAAGATATTCTTCATATATTGTTTTAAGAGTTGGTGTTTTCGCGTAAAGGAAGAATTTATTTGGTATAAAAGTAAGAAAGTTCTTTTTGTTTACAAAATAATGCAGGGTTAATGAGCCAATTAGAGTGAGTAGTAATATAAAAATAATCAAGGTGAATCTTGAAAAAAATCTTCTTTTTTTCTCCATAATTTTTCTTCCTTTCTGAGAAATTGATAATAATTTTAGTTTGTTTTTGATTTTTTTACAAAATTTTTTATGAGTTTTAACCTGTAGGTCCTGGGCTATTTTGCCGGGATTATTATGGTTGGCTTACCCTGTCATCCTTGCGAATTTTTATCTCCGTGTTTTTCCCATTTTCCGATGAATTCGGGATAATGTAGAGACAATTTTCTCCAGTTAGAAAATTTAATTTATTCCAATATGGCAAAATTATGCCTTGCCAGGTGTCAAAGAGAGGAAAAAGTTTATTTTATAAACGAAAGAATTTTGTTAGCTTCTTCTATAAGAGGTCGGAGTTGAACAATGTTTTTTCTATCAGTTGATGCCTGCTGGATAAATTTACTAAGCATTTCCTTTGCTAATTTTTTATCACCCTTTTGAAAGCTTATTGCCCCAAGGTAGTAATAAAACACAGGGTTTGAAAAAGCTAAATTTTTAGACTGTATTCTTTTCCCTATCTCATATGCATTGTCGAACTTTTGAGACTGTAAGAATATTAAAAATGCCCATTCCATAGTTTCTCGGTCATTTTCATATCTGGTTAAAAGTACTTTTGTGAATTCGCTTGCTTTATTAATATAAGGTTCATATCCGAAATTTAAACCTCTAAAATAAAGTTTTGTTGTTATACCCTGCAGGAAATTTTTATCAATCTGTCCGCTTTTGATCTGATTTTCTGCAAGTTGAATCATACTATTCAGTTGGGAAGTCGGAAGTTGTTTCATATCCTCATAGAATCTTTCCAGACCTTCAAAGTTTTTCCATAAAGGATGTTTATTGTAAACTCCTTCTGAACTTCTGTATCTTGTAAGTACATTTTTAAGCTGATTTAAGTATTGTTCAAATTCCTTTAAATTTTCAGATTCGTGAGAGGGATTTTTAAAAGAATCGGTAATTAAAAAAGCAAACATTACTGAATATGTGCCAAAAGAATTTGGATAGTATTTCAGGGCATTTTTAAATAATTCTCTTGATTTACTCGAAAGATCTTCTATTTCATTTTTCATATACACAATTCCGATATTATGAAGAACGGAAAGAGAGTCATATCCATATCTTATGGCCTCAGCATAATATTTTTTAGCATTTTCCCAGTTTTCTTTTATTTTACTATCGATATCTTTAATTATAGCAGGATTTTTCTCATCTTTTTTGAGTTCAAGTAATTCGTTTACTTTCTCTCTGTAAAATTCTCCAAGCATATATCCATAATTAACTATAATTTCCCTTGAAAGTACATCCAGATATTCAGCATTTGGAATGTTTTTCCACCTGAAAAGTAAGTTGGGAAAAAAGTCTTCAGTGAAAGGGTAAGGATAGGTTTTAACGAATTCCACTTTGTTACCTCTTATTTTTATAAGCCCCTCTTTTTCAAGTAATTTTACTTTTCCCATTGTAAAGCTTATATCAACAGGTCTATGCAGCCAGTCAGAAAAAAGCTTTTGTGCCTGCTGTAAAGTAACTGTTTTTTTTACTTCAAGATAATCCACAAGTTTATATCTTATGTCCTGTACTTTGTACATTATGCCGTATCTTTTGTAATAATACTCACCAAGCCCTAATTCTTTTACGTAGTTTTCGGGGAGTTTTCTTGCGAAATCCTGAAAGTATGTGGCATCAAGTGTCCAGGGTTTTGGCCTTTCCCAGGTTAAATAGACAGGTCTTCTGCCCTGCCAGTAAGGAATGAAGTAGGGATCCTTTCTATCTCTTTCATTTTCGTAAAATGGTTCTTCTCCGGCAAAAAGATGTGTATCCACAAGCTGCATCCTTCTCTCCAGGGTTTGTGGGTCAATGTATCTCATATCTCCGTAGATTCTTTTGAATATGTTCCCCTTCTGGTCGTATGGAGAAATATCAGGCCTTAATTTTTCAGCATAAGTAAAGTAGAGAGAGCCAAAAACCTGATTATCCCCTCCTTCAGTCATAAATACACTATTTTCTTCAGTGCACATAAGCAAATTTTTAGAGTAATCATGATTAAGCCAGTTTAAGTGGTTATCATTGTACTTGTAATTTTTTATAAATGTTAGAATGGTAGTAAAAAAGAGTAAAATACCAGCAATAAATGTTAAAATATTTTGTTCTTTCTGGCTTGAAAGTTCTAACACAAAGTTATGAATAGAAAACACATCCTTTTTATTTTCCATTTTCTACCTCTCCATTATTATTATAAAATCATTACTGAAATTTTTCACTTTTTAGCGTGGAATTATAATTAAAAATTTCTAAAAGAAGAAAATATGTGCCTATTCAAGAAAAATTCCATACTTTTCGAATTTTTCTTTCAAACTTTTTATCTTTTTTGCAATATCTGAACTTTCAGTTAGTTCAGTAACCATTGCAATGGTTTTTGCTCCCTTCTTAAGGACAAGCTCTATATTATTTTCTTTTATTCCCCCTATTGCTACAAAAGGTAAGTTTATATTTTTTACAACATATTCTAAATACTCCAATCCTACAGGTTCACAAACATTTTCCTTTGTGTTTGTAGGGAAAATAGGCCCTACACCAATATAGTCTGCGCCACTTTTCAGTGCCTCAAGTGCCTGCTGTGGATTATGGGTGGATAGGCCGATTAATTTGTCATCGCCGACAAGCTTTCTAACTTCCTTTACTGGCAAATCATCCTGCCCAATGTGGACACCGTCTGCATCTACAAGCATTGCAATATCGACATCATCATTCACTATAAATAAAATCCCGTTATCTCTGGCAATTTTTGCAATTTCTTTACACTCATAGAATTTTTCTTTTAAACTTTTTTCTTTTTCTCTATACTGTAAAACTTGAACCCTACCTTTTATCAGTTCCTTTACCACTTCGATGTTTTTTCTTCCGAGTGACCTTTTTTCACAGGTTATTGCATAAATACCGGGTGGTAAATTTTTTTTCATATCTAATTTCTTTTTTCTATTTCCATTTCTTTTGTCAGTTTTGTGATTACTTCTGAAGTAACATCAATTTCCTTATCAAAATATAGAATTGCATCCGATGATTTCTTCATTATTATACTGTAGCCCCTTTCTATTCCAACTCTCTGAATTACCAGCCATATTCTTGAATAGACTGGTTTTGTAAGTTCTTCTCTGAGTGAGGAAAGCTTTGCGTTGTTATCATCTATAAAGCTTGCAAGCGTCTGTTTTTCGTACTCAAGTTCTGCAATTTTTGCCTGCTTTTCTGCTTCAGAAAGGTTAGAATTTTTAAGCTGTTCCTCTAGAATTTTTATTTTTTCATTCCTTTTGTTTACCTCTGCTTCTATCTTTTCCCTTTCCTGTTTTAACTTCTTCTGAATGTCTTCAATTCCAGGATATGCCTGAAAAACTTTTTCAACATCAACCACTCCAACCTTTACAAGTTTTATTGCGGCAAGTGAGTAGTCAAATAATAAAAATATTGCTAAAAGCCATAATATTTTCTTTTTCAATTTTTTCCTCCTTGCTTCTTAATTTTTTAAAATAGCCCTTGTATGCTTATAACTGGTGAAATTTCATCGAATAATCCATCGCCTTTTGTCAGTCTTAATCTTTTCTGTTCACTATCATAGTATCCTCTACGTGCAAGATAGAATCTAATAGGAAGCATTGGTATGTTGATCTGTACACCTACCCCAAAGCTGAATTCATATCCTTCTAAAGAAAATGGTGCCCATTTTTTGTAATCATTCCATATATTTCCCATGTCGTAAAAAGCAACTCCCCATATAGGATCGTATACAGGAAATCTGAGTTCTGCGCTGTAATAACTTTTTGATTGTCCATAGCCCACAGGATAACCATTCCAACCTCTAAGATTATATACTCCATCGAAAGTATAAAGTTCATTGAAATCTACCGCCAGTTTTCCATCGAATTGTTCAAAGATTATTCCATGGGATGTATGCAATGCCAGTACAAGTTTCCATATCATATTCCAGTAGTGTGTAAATGAAGCAGTTACCTTGTTTGCATGGAACTCTCCCCCGAGTATTCCACCAATGTAGTTGTAAGAAATTGAAAATAGATCTCCATAGTTAGGTGCTAAAGGATTATCAGTGGAATTAAAAGATAGACCGGTTGTAAGCTTATTTTTCCAGCGCCATCCTTTCTGGAGTCTGTTGGTGAGATCTGAGTAAAAGACCCAGGAATCTGAACTGGAATCATAAACATAGGGATTTTTAAAGTTTGCTTCTGTATCGATAAAGTATTCTGTGCGGTATGATAAAGAGGCATTCCAGTATTCAAAAAATCTTCTGTTAATTGAGGGTTCTAAAGAAATTTCATATCTTTTGTAGTTGAAATCCGAGGGGACTTTATCGAGCTTTGTTGAGCCTGTTAAAGAGTTTGTTGTTTTATCAATTATTCCATCATTGTCATCATCTACCGCTACATCGTATATGTATCTATAGAAAGAAAAAGAAATGTCAAAGAAAGTTGGGTCATCAAAAAGATAGGGTTCACCATAGCTAAGAGAAATTCCCTGTGACTTTTCTGCCCACCCGCCTTTAAGGGATATTTTTCTACCTGTGCCAAAAAGGTTATTTTCAGATATTCCCCCGCTTAAAAAGAATCCACTTAGTTGTCCATAACCAACTCCCATTGAGATTAAACCAGTTCTCTGTTCAGTCACATTAATATCAATATTTATTAAACCCTCAGCACTTCCTGGAAGCGGTGTGAACTGAATTTCAGAAAAGTATTGCAGTTGCATAAGCCGCTCGTATGACCTTCTCACTTTCTTCTGAACATACATTTCACCTTCTTTAAATACAATTTCTCTTTCAATAACTTTTCTTATTGTTCTTGTATTACCAGAAATTGTGTAACTTTCAATATGTGCTCTTGGTCCCTCAGTGATTACAAGTTCCACATCTACTACTCTGTTGGTTGTATCTCTGTTCAATACAAGTGAAACATTGGCATATAGATGTCCATTGTCACTGTATCTGTTATAAATATCAAATCTTGTTTTATCTATTTTTACTTTGTCAAAAACCTCATTCTTTTTCAATGTGATATATTTTGAAAGTTCTTCCGTTGTAAAGAGGGTATTTCCGGTGATTTTTATTTCCCCCGTTTTATATTTTTCTCCCTCTTCAATCTCTATATATACCACTATGGCCTTGTGTTTATCTTTTTCTTTTCCTAATTCTTCTATTTTCCATTCATATCTTTTAATTTCAACATCTATATAACCCTTTTGGTAATAAAGTTCTAATATTCTGTTTTTGTCTTCCTGAAACTCGTCTTCCTTTAAAACTCCAGATACAAAAATTAAGAATTTTTCTTTGGTTTTCATAACACCGGTAATCTCACCTTTCTTTATGTTTTTATTTCCTTTAATTTCTATTTTTTCCACCACGATTTTCTTATTTTCATTGATCAAAAATACCAGGTCAAATTTATTTTTCTTGATATCGTATACGTTAAGTCTGTAAGAAATAGAAGCGTCTATGAAACCTTCATTCAAATACTTTTTTTGAATTGCAGCAAGGGAAAAGCGAATCTTTTGCTCTGTTAAAAATGAATCCTCAGTTAAAGAAATTTCTTTGAGTAAATCATCTCTTGAAATAGACTTATTTCCTTCAAATTTAATTTTTCTTAAGTAGGGATTTTCTTCAACAATAAACTGAATTATGTTTCCCTTCTCAGTGTTGGTAAGATGAACTTCTATCTTTTTGAAAATGTCAAGCTTGTAAAGTTTTTTCAATGCATCGTTTATTTCCCTGTAAGTTGTTTTTTTGTTTTCTTTGAGCTCAATCATACTTTTCAATTCCTGGGGTTTTGCATTTATCAACCCCACAAATTCTATTTTAGCTATTTCAATAGCCTCATTTTTCTTTTCCTGCTGGGCGTAGGAAAAGGTATAGAAAAAAATAATTATGAAGGTAAAGAGCAAACTCTTTTGCATTTTATCTCCTTATATATTTAAAATTTCCTCATAAACTTAAACTCAAGTGATTGTTCATAAATAGTTTCCTTTCCAATACTGTAGGGCTGATATTTCCAGGATATATTGAAGTAAGAAAGATCCAAATCAAGACCAAAAGTATGGACAGGAATAAGTCCAAATCTTGAATAAGGATCTTTCTCAAAAAACAAATCGTATTCAAAAAATAAATTGGGAAGTATATACTTTCCAACCATTATTCCACTTCCAGAGAGATAATTCCTAAAATCCACATTTGTTTGCGGAGTAGTCCTCTCAGCTAAATAGTTTTGAAGCAGTGTAGATCTAAAAGTAAGCATATCCAACCCTACTTTCCTCTTTATCTCCATTGTAAGAGGAGTAAAGAAAAAAACATTTTCTGCTAAATCGGCACCCGTTCTTATATAATCTTTATAATCTGTTCTGGTTTCGGTTTCTCCTTCTTTTTTTAATCCAATTATATAAGCAAGTTCATTTTTATTTCTATCCGGTATTGAGTAAAATTCTTTCAGTATAATTTTAGTAGCTTTTCCTTCGAAGGTCAAATAAATGTCAACATTTTCTTTGTTAACATCCCTGTATCTATACCATGCTGTAAGATTAATAAATGGAATAATATCCTCGCCTGTAAATCTAATTACCCCTTCCATTATGTTAAAGTTTCTTGAAATGTAAGTAATATCTCCTCTATCAATGAGAAATTCCCCTGTTATCTTCAAATCATCGAAGGAAAGAGGACCAGCAAGTTTTATTTTTCCACCCTTTTTCAAAACAAACTGATTTAACGGGCTGGAAAATACATTGTTATTTCCAAGAGTTATGTCAAGGTTGCATTTCAAAAAATCGTATGAGATTTTTGAAGTTGCCGGTTCTTTAAAAAGGATTAAAGTTTCAAGCGGTAAAAATATGGAGGTATTTTCTATAAGAATATCACCATTAACATTCAGGTGGTTTTTATTTCCTGAAAATTCAATTTGTTTAGGCAATAATTCAGTAGAAAAAGAGAGAGATTTTTTAGCATAATTGAAGCTTACTTTTGATTTTTTTGAGGCTGGAAGAATTTTCAATTTTATTTCAGGGTTTGTAGGATTCTTTATATTTACAAAGCCACTGGCAAGGAAGTTTCCTGTGGATGTTGGAATTGTAACTTCATCAAAAATTACATAGCTATTTGATATATCAAATTTAGATTCAAAGTCTGTAATTTTTGTTTTTGAAAATTCACTTGAAAATGAAATCTTTTTTAATGTTAAAGTTCCATTTATATCGGGATAGTCTATGCTTCCTTTTATATTTAGGTTTGCACCAACAATCCCTTTGATGTTTTTAATGTTGTATAAAGATAGAATTGTTTCAACAGGTAAATTGAAGTTTAAAGTAGTATTGAAAGAATTATCCTTTGAAATTTCACCTTTTGCAGAGGCTGATATATTTTTTAAAAGGAGGTCAATTTTCCATTCTTTTTTTTCTTTAGAGTTTATAAATATTCCACTTATCCCCTGTTCTTTTTCGCTGTAAAACAGTAAGTAAGGACCTTCAAGCAATATTTTTCCTGAAAGGTTTTCTGAAATTTCACCAGCTTTTACATCTTCTAATTTATAAATAATTGATGATTTGTTTTCACTTATCTGGCAAACTAAATTATATCTTGCTGAAAGCAAATCCTTAAACGAAAAATTACCCCACACATTTAAAGAACCATTGTTTTTTCCACCGGCAAGAAATTTTGTCTGGAAATCATCATAGTTTAAGGAGGCATTCAGAATTTTTATTTCATTATCTTTATATATTATGTAGGGTATAATTAAAGAAAATGCCGGGTATGTTTGGTTTTCCATTATAGAAAAACTTCCCGATAATTCTAATTTTCTGTAAGATTTTAAAAGAATGTTGAGTTTTGTAGAAAGTGAAAAGGAATTTTCACTCCCGGGAATTTTTAATGCAAACTTTGATATATTAAGATTAAAAATTGCATCCTCTGGACTTAGAGTTAAATCTATCTGGGCATTTCTTACAAAATTTATTCTGAAAAGAATATTTTCGTTTGTTTGAGTAACTTTACCCTTACCAAGAAGTTTATCTTCCGAAGACTCAAAAATAAATATAGGCAGGTTAAAAGAAGTTTCTCTTTTATCTATTGCTTTTTCACCTTTTATGAAAAGATTAAATTTGTTGCCTTCTATATCATAAGAACTTTTTATTACAGCTTCCGTTAGCTTTCCTTTTTCTGCTAAAAACGAGATGTCAGTGTTCAGTTTCCCTGGAATTTTAAACCTTTCCAGAGGATAATTGGAAGTTTTCAGGTTAAAGGAAGCGATCTGACCTTCTGTGTTTTTAAATTCTATTTTTATAGCTCTGTCTAATAGAAGAGAAAAATCCAGTGAAAGGTTTTTTAAATTTAAACTTGCTTTCCCTTCCAGGGGCATAGAAAACTTTCCATTTAATAAAGCGTTGCCGGATATATTTCCATAGAAAATATCGTTAGTATTTGTAAAATTGCAGATAACAGTAGAATTAATAATATTATCAAGAACAAAAAACCTGTCGAATTTTATCTTGTATTTTTCATAGTCAAAGGTAGCTTGTAGCAAATTTATTAAAAATTTTTTAGAATAGAGATTGATATTTCCAGTGGTCTTTGAGATTTTAAATGGGGAAATATAAAAATTTAATCCTATTTTTCCATCGATTTTTAAGTCAAGATAGTCATTAATGGCGATATCAGAGAGTTGAACATTCAGTGTAGAAAGTCCATTATTTATTTCTCCTGATAAACCAACTCCGTAAGTTTGCCGGGGTTGGTTTAAAAAAACGCAATTGGATGTGAAATTAAAGGTGGTTTGTAATCTTTTAAGGTAAATATTATTAACATAAAATTTATCAATGATTAAGTCCAGTTTTTCATTAAAATAATTTATTGTTGCAAACCCTTTTGTTGTAATATTACGCCACCTTATAAAGAAATCTATGTTTGCTTTAACAGTTTTATTAAGTGAAATTTTTCCAGAAATTTTCTTACCATCCTCTGATTGAAAAGAAAAATCAAGATAATTTTTTGCTTCTTTACTATAGAAATTCAGTAGCAAATTATTTTTCGAGTTGTTTGTAATGGAAAGAGAAATATTATAGTTTTCATCCTTTAAATTTCCGCTCAGTGTTGTTAGATATTTGCCTTTTGGTAGCAGGTATTCAAGTAAGTAGAATTTCCGGTTTTCAGGATAATCTATTATTAAATTTCTCTGGATGTGAAAAACATTTTGATTATTTTTTACTTTTATAATAGTAAGGTTTTTTAATATATCAAAAAAAAGATTTGTAAAATTTGTGGATGTAATGCTGATGTTATCATTTTCTAAAAGTGTCAACCCACCGAACATTGCGTTTGAAATATTTAAGTTTAATGTCACATCAGTAAAATTACTGCCATCTTTTATTGGAAAATCAAGCTTCAATCCAGAAATAGCCTGAATAAAATTAATATTTTCACCTTTATTAAATTCGACAAACGAGAGTGTATCGAATGTAATTCTTTCATGAGTAACTATATTTTTAAAGTTTTTTATTAGAATGACTAACTTAAAGTCACTCAAAAATTCTATATTGAAAAAGGATTGTCTAAGATTTATAATGGTTCTCTGCTCTGGTGTAATATAAAAGTAAGGGTATTTTTCAAACAGTTTAGAAATATACTCCTTAGCCTCATCATAATGTGAGTTTACAGAAAGTCTATCTACGGAAATATAGTAAATGGATTCTAATGGGTTATTTTTTGGGATATTTAGTAAATTGTAGTAGACCTTTGCATTCTTAAGTTTTATCCACATAGAAGAATGATTGGAAAGAATCAGGTTTTCTACTTTGAAGTAGAAAAAGGGAAGGTTAAAGAATCCTTTTAACTTTACATTATCTACAAGAAGAGTTTCTGCGATTGTCTTTTCTATTTTTGGTTTATTCAGATAAAATAAAAACTCAATTGCAATAAATAAGATTAAATATAAAGAGATAAAAACCCCAGAAAAAATAAGTAATTTTCTTCTGAAATGTCTCATAATAATCTCTACTGAAATAAATTTTTCGGGATGAAGTTTTTAACTTAAAAACTTTTACTTATGTATTCAAGAAGTTTTTTTTCAGCATTTAAAAGAGCCTGAGATTCATTCAGGCCATGCCCTTTTACATTTAAAATCTGTCCCTTTTCTGTCTGCTTTGTTTCAAGGTTTATAATTGAAGTGGAACTCTCAATTTCTACTACTTTTATGCCACTTTCTTTTATATCATACTCTGAAAATTTTATATCCTTACCGAGCTCCCCTAAATAATTTATCTTCCTGTAAATTATAATCAGATTCTTTAAAAATGGAAAGTTTGTTTTTATTTCCTGGGTTAGAAAATCCTGGGTGCTTTCGGTTTTCTTAAAAGTTTTTTTTACCTCAATTCCTTCTACCCTGTAACCCTTGCTGGCAAGTAAAGCTGTCACATCACTCTGGAATTTTTTATCAAATTTTATCCTGCCATTTGCCTCATCAATCACAAGAACAGCAGTTGGAAGTGTTTTGTATTTTTCTTTTATCTCTAAGGTTAAATTCAGTGCTATCATTTTCTGATACTTGATAATTTGCATATAAAAGTCCGGGTCAATATCTTTTACCCCATCAAATTTTTTGGTTGAGAAAGAAAAACTCAAAGGAATTTTTTGATTAGAGGGGAAAGAATTCAACTTATCTATAGTAAATGTTATAAGACCATCATTATCTGACTGCAGCCCTTTTGTGGAGGAAAGTTTTATTTCACTCTGAGAGATGTTTTCAATAAATAAACCTTTTACAGGAATATCTGTTTTTGTAGATGTAACTTTCAATCTAATTAGATCACTTCCACCCTCTTTGTATATGTAAATGTTTGTGTTAAAAGTCGAAATTCTTATTGAGGAAAGAATTAAAAGAATTAAATCCTTTGCTTCTTCATAGAGGTCAGAGTTTTCTGCGGCTCTTTCACTTATTTCAAATGCTGTATATGCAAGATCCATTGCCTTTACCACTTCACCCTTTTCAAATGCCAATCTTGCTTCGCGCAGTAAATTAGATGATTTTTCTCTCTGCTCGAGAGTAAGCTGTTTTAATCTTTCTCTTTCTTTTTCTACCCACTTTTTTGGTGATCTTACAAGAACATAGAAAATATAACCATCGGTGTATTCCTCAAAGTAGGTATCTTCTATGTCTATTATTATATCTGCGCTGCTTTTCCCCTCAAGTGTTTGAATTATCTCTTCTTTAAATTTCAAACTTTCATCATCTTCTTTAAATTCCTTTGAGATTTTTAATTTTGTAGTGGCTCTAAGTCCAATAAACTCAAGAAGTCTTGAAGCACCATCACTTATTGCAGATTTTTTTGCCCCCTGAATGTCTTTATTCTTTTTACCCACACCAACAAAGTAGTAATTGTTTTCTGAAGATTTCTTTTTCAAAATCCACTCAGGCTGTTGTTTTGAAGAACTTCTGATAAATCTGGAATTTTCTGGAGCTACAGGTTTTGAAATGCATGAGGATAAAAATAATGTGAAAAAAATTATAAAAGCCTGTTTGAATGTTAACATATAAAACCTCTATTACTATCCTTTAATCTAATATAAATATAACATAGAAATTTGAAAAAATAAAAAATTTGAGTTTTATTTTTTAATTTTTTAGATTAAAAATTCGCTGAATTTTGGTTCATTTCTAAATCTATTTTAAAATAGATTTAATTTGATATTATTTCAGGCTGGTTTTATAATAAAATAAAAATTGCAGGCGAGAAATTAAATTGTTTTTAATAATTTTGGGGGTATGCAATGGATGAGAAGCTTCAAAAACTGGCAGAAAAACTTTACCAGGAAGGTATAGAAAAAGCCAAGCTGGAAGCCGAGACAATCTTAAATCAGGCGAGGGAAAAAGCGGAAGCAATAATCAGTGAAGCGAAGAAAAAAGAAGAGGAAATTTTGAGAAATGCCAGGAAGGAAAAAGAGGATTTAGAGAAACGGGTTTTGATGGAATTGAAATCGGCTATTGAGCAGGCCAAGTCTTCTTTAAAGCAGGAACTGGTAAATTTCATTTCAATCAATGCTTTAAAAAAAACTGTTTCGGAAGCACTATCAGATGTAGAAGTTGTAAAAGATTTAATTATAGAAATATGCAAAAAGTGGGATATTTCTTCCGGTACTCCCCAGCTTGAAGTTATACTGCCTGAGAAAAAGAAAGAAATGTTTGAAAAGGTATTCGCAAAGAAAGTAAAAGAGTTACTATCAGGTAATGTAGTTATAACTTTTGAAGGGAAAATGGAAGAGGGTTTTAAAGTAGTTTCAAAGGATGGTAATTTTGTTCTTTCTTTTACTGACAGTGATTTCAATCAGTTTTTTGCTTCTTATCTAAAACCAAAAACAAAAGAATTACTTTTTTCTGGAGATAAGTAGTGCGAAATTATTATTATCTTATAGCGAGTATTCCTGAGGTCATTCTTCAGGGTGAAGCTAAAGGGATGCTACTTGGGGATTTTTTAGATTTTTGCAGTTTTGAGCTTCATCCTGATGATTATAGAAATCTCAGGATGATGTATCTTTTTAATGATATTAAAAACGCAATAAATTATGAAAAAATTGAAGAAAGTTATCTTGAACCATCTTTTTATACAAAAGAAGAATTTGTTGAGAATTTAAAGGATTTTTGTTCTTTTTTACCTTTTTTGAGTGAGTATTTTTTTATGAAAAAAAACGGGAAAAGGGTTTATCCAAAGAAAAGTGAACTTGATGAAGTTTACTGCCTTTTTTATGATTATATTGATGAACTTGAATGCGATGAATTTGTTAAAAGATATTATATTGAATGTGAACTTGTTATAAAGAATATAGCGTCTGCTATGATGATGAGATTTAAGAATAATTTTGATGAGGAAAAAATTATTCCTTACGGTGACTACTATGAAAAAATAATAAAGACAAACTCTCTGGATTTAGGCCTTGCTTTGGAATTTCCATTTATAGAAAAACTTGTGGATGCTTTAACTAAAGGGGATTATGTGGCTTTTGAGGAGACCTTGGAAAATGCAAGATGGCAAATCCTTGATGATTTTGTTGGAACCCATTACTTTGGTGTGTGGAATGTCTATGCCATTGGTGTTAAGTTAGCTTCTGTAGAAAGGTGGAAAAAGCTCAGTATAGAAAAAGGTAAAGAAAAACTTGAAAGCTTGCTTGTTTCCATTAAAAACAGTATTGTTTTTCCACAAGAATTTACTAAAATAGGGGGAAGAGTAAGATGACAAAAGGTAGGATTACAGGTATAATAGCTAACCTTATTTCAGCTGAAGTTGACGGACCTGTCAGTCAGAATGAAATATGCTATGTTGTGCTCCCTGAGGCGAAACTTATGAGTGAAGTTATCAAGGTAACAGGTAATACAGCTTATGCCCAGGTATTTGAAAGTACAAGGGGGCTTAAAGTTGGCGATCCAGTGGAATTCAGTGGACATATGCTTGAGATAGATTTAGGACCTGGCTTACTTTCAAAAGTTTATGATGGGCTTCTTAATGATCTTTATGGCAAGAAGGGTATTTTTTTGAAGCGTGGGGAATATACACCTTCACTTGATGAAGAAAAAAAGTATGAATTTACACCAATTGTAAAAGAAGGAGATCTCGTCAGGGCTGGTGACTGGCTTGGCTGGGTTATGGAAAACTGGATAGAGCATAAAATAATGGTGCCATTCTCTCTGAATGGTAAGTGGAAGGTAAAAAAAATAGCAAAGAAAGATAGTTACAGAATAAGGGATGAAATCTGTATTCTTGAGAATGAAAGTGGTGAAAAAAATGTTATTACAATGGTTCAGAGGTGGCCTGTAAAGGTGCCAATAAAAGCCTATGCAGAAAAACCAAGACCCTATAGGGTTCTTGAAACCGGTGTAAGAATAATAGATATGTTTAATCCGATGGCAGAAGGTGGAACTGGCTTTATACCCGGGCCTTTCGGCTGTGGAAAAACAGTTTTACAGCATGCTATTTCCAAAAATGCAGATGCTGACTTAATTATTTTTGCTGCCTGTGGTGAAAGAGCAAATGAAGTTGTAGAGCTTTTTAAAGAATTTCCCGAACTTGTGGATCCGAGAACCGGAAGGAAACTAATGGAAAGAACAATAATTATATGCAATACATCGAATATGCCTGTAGCTGCGAGAGAAGCTTCTGTTTACACAGCTATGACAATAGCTGAATATTACAGACAGATGGGGCTTAAGGTTTTAATGCTTGCTGATTCTACTTCGAGATGGGCTCAGGCATTAAGGGAAATGTCTAACAGACTTGAAGAATTGCCAGGGCCTGATGCTTTCCCTATGGATTTGCCTGCTATTATAGCTAACTTTTATGCGAGAGCAGGTACTGTAAAACTCAATAATGGAAAAGAGGGTTCTGTGACCTTTATTGGTACTGTTTCTCCAGCAGGTGGTAACTTAAGGGAACCTGTAACAGAGGCTACAAAGAAGGTGGCAAGATGCTTTTATGCATTATCTCAGGCAAGAGCTGACTCAAAGAGGTATCCGGCTGTTGATCCTCTCGAGAGTTATTCCAAATATCTTGAATATCCGGAAATTCAGGAGTTTTTTGCTAAAAATGTAGGTCCTGAGTGGGTAGATAATGTACTTAAAGCAAAAAACTGGGTACAGAGAGGAAGAGAGGCTTATGAACAAATTACCATTTTAGGTGATGATAGTGTGCCAGTTGACTACCATGTTACATTCTGGAAATCTGAAGTTATAGATTTTGTTTTGATGCAACAGGATGCCTTTGATAAAATAGATTCCATTACACCATTTCCAAGACAGAGGTATATGCTTGCCCTGGTAATGGAAGTCTGTGATAAAAATTATCACTTTGAAAGGTTTGAAGAAGTTGGTTCTTTTTTTAAAGAGGTTATTAACATACTTAAACAGATGAATTATTCAGAATTTCATTCTTCGGAATTTAAATCTTATGAATCGAAACTGAGATCTTTAATCGGAAAAAGGGGGAACTAATTTATGGAGAAGCAAGCATTTCAGAGAATATATACAAAAATAAAGAAAATTACAAAAGCTACAGTTACCCTTGAGGCTACTGGAGTTAGTAATGAAGAACTTGCCTATGTAGATGGCAAGGCGGCTCAGGTAGTGAAAATTATAGGAAATGAAGTGACACTTCAAGTTTTTGAGGGGACTGCCGGAATTGGGACTAAGGCAGAGGTTATTTTTACAGGAAAACCACCCACACTGAAAGTTTCTGATTCTCTTGCTGGCAGATTTTTTAATGCCTATGGTAAGCCAATAGATGGGGGACCTGAAATTGATGGTGAGGAAAGAGAATTAGGTTCTCCAGCAGTTAATCCGGTCAGAAGAAAACAACCTTCTGAACTCATTGCTACAGGAATTGCTGGAATAGATTTAAACAATACGCTGGTAACAGGGCAGAAGATACCATTCTTTGCCGATCCAGATCAGCCATACAATCAGGTGATGGCAAATGTTGCACTTCGTGCACAGGCTGATAAAATTATTCTTGGTGGTATGGGTTTATCCAATGATGATTATCTTTACTTTAAAAATATTTTTGACTTTGCGGGAGCGCTGGATAAGATTGTCTGTTTTATAAATACGACTGAAGACCCCCCTGTAGAAAGGCTTCTGGTGCCGGATATGGCATTGACAGCGGCTGAATATTTTGCTGTAGATAAGAATGAAAAAGTTCTTGTTTTGCTTACTGATATGACACTTTATGCAGATGCACTTGCAATTGTTTCAAATAAGATGGATCAGATCCCATCAAAAGATTCTATGCCGGGTTCGCTTTATTCAGATCTGGCAAAGATTTATGAAAAAGCCGTGCAATTTCCTGCAGGTGGTTCTATTACTATTATAGCTGTTACTACACTTTCCGGGGGCGATATTACACACGCAATTCCTGATAACACAGGATACATTACTGAAGGTCAGCTTTTTTTAAGAAAGGATACAGACATTAATAAGGTAATAATTGATCCATTCAGATCGCTTTCAAGATTGAAACAGCTTGTAATAGGCAAGAGAACTAGAGAAGACCATCCCCAGGTTATGAATGCAGCCGTAAGGCTTTATGCTGATGCTGCAAATGCTAAAACCAAGCGAGATAACGGTTTTGATTTGACTGAATACGATGAGAGATGTATAAAATTTGCAATGGAGTATTCTGAAAAACTTCTTGCAATAGATGTAAATATTTCCATAAATGAAATGCTTGATACTGCATGGGAACTTTTCTCAAAATACTTTACACCTTCTGAGGTTGGTATAAAGGAAAGTCTTGTGGCAAAATACTGGAAGGGTAAAAGAAGCTAATTTTAAAGGAAACTACTATGGCCATAAAGTATCAGTATAATAAAGTCTCGATGCAGGAACTTTCGAAGCAGCTGAGAATTAGAGAAAGTGCTTTGCCTACATTGAAAAGTAAAGAGTCAGCCTTAAGGATTGTCTTAAAGAAGGAAAAAAATAATTTATCCAGATTGGAGGGGATGTATAATAAAAAACTTAATGAGGTAGAGTCTTTTATAAGGTTGTGGGGTGAATTTCCAGCGGATGTCTTTAAGTTAAATCTTGTAAATCTTTCTGTGCAAAAAATCGCGGGGGTTAAAGCACCGGTTTTAGGTGACCTTGATATTTTTGTTGAAAATTTTTCACTTTTTGGTAATCCAGCATGGTTGATGGTAGGGGTGGAGGTATTAAAAGAAATTACAAAGATTCTCTGTGAAATTGAGGTTGCAAAAAGTAGAATTGAAATACTTGAGTATGCAAGAAAGAAAACAACTCAAAAGGTCAATCTTTATGAGAAGGTACAAATTCCTCTTTATGCTGAAGCCATAAGAAAGATTAAGAGATACTTAGAAGATGTTGATAATCTTGAAAAGTCAGCTCAGAAGATTACTAAAGCAAGACAGGCCGGGAGATGAGATATGGTTGAAAGGATGAAAAAACTTTCTGTTTTAATTTACTCTGATTTTAGAGAATCTTTTCTTGAAGGTCTTCAGGAGTTGGGTATAGTAGATGTAAATATAGATTTCAGCATTGAGAATACTACAATAAATGAATTAAAAGCTGAAATTACAAGGATAAAAAATGCAAAAAGATTTATTCTGGAGACTTTGAAGGATTTCAAAGTAAAAAGAGAATCAAAACCTGTTTTGCAAAAGGATTTGAAGGAAATTATAAATAGAATTGAGAAACTCAGGGCTGAATATGAATCCCTTTCTGAAAAGTTGAAGCTTGCAGAAATTGAAATTTCTCAACTTGAGAAGTGGGGGGAATTTGATCCTATACTTATTGCAAAGCTTGAAAAAGAGGGGATTAAAGTTAAGTTTTATAGTTCAACAAAGGAAGAGTTTTTAAAAATAGAACAGAAGGGGTATAGTGTTGAAAAAATAAATCAGATTGGAAACACTGTATACTTTGTTTTATTTTCCACAGAAGAAATTGAACTTGAAGAACCAAAAATTGAAAAATTGCCAATGAAAAAACTTTCGGAATTGATTACTTATAAGGAACATATAAAAACTCTAATGCATGAATGTAAGCTGGAGATAAATTCACTTTCTTTTTATCTGGAAAAAATTGATGATGAATTAAACTCTTTATCTGATAGGTTATTCTATGAGCATGCAAAGCTTAATGTTGGTAATGCTGTTGAAGACAAAATCCTCTTTATAACCGGCTTTTTCCCTGCTAAAAATGAAAAAAAGTTGATTGAGTTTCTTGAAGAAAAGGAAGTTTTCTACATCATTGAAAATCCTTCTAAAGATGATAATGTTCCGGTTAAATTGAAAAACAATAAATTTGCAAGACTTTTCGAAGTTATTACTGAATTGAATAGTTTACCACAGTACTATGAAGTAGATCCAACTCCCTTTACGGCTCCTTTTTTTGCTTTATTTTTTGGATTATGTATTGCCGATGTTGGATATGGTTTTATAATGCTCTTTGCAACCATTTTAGCCTTCTTTTTTTCTAAGAAGAATCTTAAATCAATTGCTGCACTGGGTATTATATTGAGTCTGGCCACAATAATTTCCGGTGTTTTACTTAATACAATTTTTGGATTGCAACTGCTCTCTCTACCATTACCACAGGAATTAAAAAAGTTTGTTGTATTTACTGATATGAATTCTGCGATGGCTTTTGCTATATTTCTTGGTGTGATACAGGTTATCGTGGGTTACTGTTTACAGGTTGTCAACAAAGTTAGAATTTATGGAATAGCTGGAGGAATGCAACCTCTTGGTGTTTTATTTTTTATGCTGGGGGTTTTAATATATAGTATTCTCTATCTGGTAGAGGGGGATGTTGTAATAGGGCCTCTTAAGATAAAAAACCTTCTTGCTCTTATGCCCTTTTCTAATTATGTTTCGATATCTTTTATTGTATGCGGCTTGATTTTAATTCTTTTGTTTAACAATATTACACAGAAGTTTTACTGGCGGCCGCTACTCGGTTTATGGGAATTGTATGGAATAGTCACGGGTATCCCCGGTGATATACTATCTTATTTAAGACTTTTTGCTTTAGGACTTGCAGGGGGGCTTCTGGGTAATGCATTTAACCAGATAGCACTTATGTTAAAAGGTGATGGGAAAAACATTTTTGGTGTCATAGGAATGATTTTAATTCTTCTTGTTGGACATAGTCTTAATCTTATACTTGCTGTACTTGGTGCTTTTGTTCATCCATTAAGATTGACTTTGCTTGAGTTTTATAAAGCTATTGGTTTTACAGGTGGGGGAAGACCTTACAGGCCATTTAAAAAATTTGGGAGGTGCCTAAAAAGCTAAAAAGCTTTTTTGGCAGCTTTATTGAAATTTGCAAAAATCTTTTTTATTCAGGAGATATATATGGAAACACTTACATTGGCTTATGTGCTTGCGGGAATTGGTCTTGGGCTTATGGTTGGACTTTCCGGAACCGGCTCTGCTATGGGGCTTGTTATTAGTGGTAGTACGGCAATTGGTGCTTTAAGGAAAAGACCTGATGCTTTTGGTACTTTGCTTGTTGCTTCAGTATTGCCTTCTACCCAGGGTATCTACGGGTTTGTTGCTTTCTTTATATATTCGGGTTATGTAAGTCCTAATATGAGTGTCTATCAGGGGGCACTTGTTTTTGGTGCAGGTTTAATGGTAGGTATTGCCTGTCTTGTCTCAGCCATCTATCAGGGGAAGGTTTGTGCTTCAAGTGCTTCTGCTATAGGCTGTGGGCATGATACACTTGTTCCTGGACTTGTTATGGCAGCATTACCTGAGTTTTATGCAATTCTTTCACTTGTTGCTTCTATATTGATGACAGGGTTGATGGGAAAGTAACGAATTCAAGTTTTTTTGACTTTAATCGAAAAATATGATATAATTTTACAATTATTCGGGCGCTTAGCTCAGGGGTTCAGAGCACCTGCCTTACAAGCAGGGGGTCATAGGTTCAAATCCTATAGCGCCCAGAGATAAAAATTTTATAAGGGGGAGATATGCCCAAAGACAGTTCACTTAATATTGATGAAAGTATGATTGATACTGTACTTGCTGAGGATATTCACTTTCAGGGAACAATGAAGTTTTCAAAATCCCTTATGATAAAAGGGAAGTTTGAAGGTCAAATTGATGCCACGGGGCATCTAATAATTGGTCCCAATGCTATAGTAAATGCGACAATTAAGGCTGGTATAGTGACAAACTATGGCCAGATAAATGGTAATGTTGAGGGGACGGAAAGAATTGAAATGTTCAACAATGCAAAGATTACGGGTGATATAAAAACTCCCGAGCTTATTATTGAAAGTGGATGTGTATTTAATGGTAATTGTACAATGACGGATAAGAAATCCTTATCCCCTTCTACTCCTCATACTGCTTCTGTTTCTACTCAGCAGACCAAGAAGTAATTTTATTTAAGCAATAAAAATGCTGGGGACTTCCATTAGGATTTCTCCAGCATTTTTCTGGAAGTAATTTTTCTACATACCTTTCTTTGTTTTATAAATTTCCTGTTTAAAAATTAGATTTGGTAGGCCGGACCTGTTGATTTTGATGGTTCTCTATCTTAAGTAGAGGGTGGAATATTTATTTAATGGTGGATTGAAAATAAGTAATTTCAAGTAAATTTTAGAAATTTCCGATAAATTTTAAAAGTATTTAAGAGTGGGAAGCTATGATTACTGAGGAACTTTACAGAGAGGAAAGGGAAATTATAAAAATAATTTCCTTGATGTGTGCAAATGGTATTTCTGGAACTTTGAAATTCGGGGAATTGAAGTTTAATGTTCGCTTTAAAGAATACAGAAATGGTCAGATAAACTTTTCCACAGTTGAATGCAACAAACCCGGCACAACACTTGAAGATTTTAAAATGAGGCCGCTGGAAGCAGAGGTTGTAATGGGTGCAAATGTTTTTCTTTTTACAGCTATACCTGTTGGTGAAAAATCGATTTCCCTGCCAGATGCTATAAAGTCACATCCCAAAAGGAAAGCCGTAAGAATAAAAGTTGCCGGTAATCCATTCATATCGAGAATGTATGCCATAGTCACTTTAAAAGTTGTTGACCCTTCAATACAGGACGAAGAATTATCAAGGAAAATACATCTGATATTAACTACTATAGAAAGTACGTTAATTCGTTCAGAAAACTATGATATAGCCAAAATTACCCTGTTTGATGGAACTGAAAAAAACCCTGTTTTATCACTTGTGAAGGAAAAGCAGAAACCATTTGTTGTATTTGATACATTCAATTTTTCGATAAAGGATGAAACAGTACTTACTTATGAAGATTATGTAAAATATATGAATGAGTCAGGTGTTGATAGCAAGGGAATCCTTGCTCAGCTTGATAAGTTGAAAGAATTTTATAGAAAACATGGTATCAGGAGTGAAGCAACAGTTCCGCTTATTTTTGAAGATGAAGTAATAGGTGTAATTAAGGTAGTTTCGCTCAAGGAAGTGATGAGCAAACCAAATGTTATAAGGCTGAATCAACTCGCAATCAAGGCGGTTGATGATCTGTTTACCAAGTGTGCTTTTGAAATTATTTCAAAGAATCCTCAAACTATTATAGATATAGGTGTAAATGGTGCAAAGATTGAAATAAGTGAACCTGATTTTTATAAGTATTTAAGATTGATGAAAAGAATGTATATACAGATTATATTTCCCGATGAAACAATGATAAAGACAATGGCGACAATAGTAAACATTTATGATCCAACACCTGAGGGTCATAAACTTATAGGTATAAGGTTTTCAGCTAATATGGACTGGAAAGACAAAAATAAACTTGATGAATTTATCCAGAGTGTTGTTAGATTGCAGAATTCTGAATTGCTTGCTTAAAAGTCAAAAGATTTTCACCTTTACTGCATCAACCGGACACACTTCACTACAGCAATAGCATTTTATACACTTAGTGCGATCAATTACAACCCTTTGTTTCCCTTTAAAATCTTCAAATTTCAACGTTTGAGCAGGGCAGATACTTATGCATTGACCACACTGGATGCATTTTCTAAAGTTAAAGGAAGGGTATGGTACAATTATGTTGTTTATAAATTCTATGACTTTTTCAGGTAAAAATCTTTTTAAGAAATGAATGTCGCTTGCTATTTTTATCCTCTTGAATTCAGGATGGATAACATCTTCAAGCCTTTCTCCAGCTACTTCTATTTCTTTTTCGGAAGATATAAAGAAGCTTTTTCTCTCAAAGGCCTTTTTTACTATAGGGATTGAAGAGATATCATATCCTATTACTTTGCTACAGATTGTATCCAGGGCAAGTAGATCAAAAGAGGCAAAAACTAACCCAATAAACTTTGGTTCTCCGTTCTGTGGGCCTTCCCCTTCCATTGCAACAATCCCATCTACTATACCAAGCCTTGGCTTTAAAGCTAAATTCAAATCCACAATCATATCAGCAAAATTTTCCTTATCGGGAAATCTTAAGTGAAACTTAGCCTTTTGCAAACCAATAATACATCCAAAAAGATTTTTCATAGCCCCAGTATAATACATCATTGTATGAGTTTTTAACTTAGGTAGTGAAACAATGAAATCCACATCCAGAATCTCTTTAGGAACTTCAAAGCTTTTGACAAGTTTCCCATGTGGGTTTGAAATTCTTGTGCTTTCCTTAAACTCAAAAAATTCCACTCCATACTTTTCTGCTACATCTAAAAGCTTAGCCTTCCTGGCAGCAGATAGTGTGTCTTCTATAGCAGGGGATTCTCCTGCCTTTACAGTAAAACCTTTTTCCTGAAAAATTCTTATAGCGGCCTCAAAAACAGCTGGATGCGTTGTTACAGCATCCTCAGGTGGTCTGCCAGAAAGAATATTTGGCTTCAATAAGACTCTGCTGCCAAATTTCTTTAAACTTTCTATTCCGCCTATTAAAGCAAGGGCTTTTTTTACAGAGCTATACACATTTTCAACTTCATAATTTTCACACTTTACAATAGCAACTTTTGTTTTCTCCATTTGCATTACCATAAACAAATAAACTGAATTTTAATTTTACCATAAAATCACAGTAATGTAAAAAAAAATTATACTTTTTTCTTGACCGAACATTCAGTATGAATTATAATAAATACCGGAAAGTTGCAATGATAATAAAAATTTTAGTCCTTGCCATAGCAATAATAATGTATCTCGGGCTTATACTTTTCCCCAGACGAAAGGTTTTAATCACATTATTTGCCTCTTTTATTATTATTCTAAGCGGGGCAATTACGCTGAAAGAAGCATTTCTGGAACTGATTAACTGGAATGTTCTTTTAATTTATGTAGGCACTTTGATTCTTGCTGACCTTTTTATCCTCTCCAGAGTACCTGCTATGATGGCAGATATAATCATTAACAAATCACCAAATACTGGCCTTGCAATTACTCTACTGTGTGTTTTAACCGGTTTAATTTCAATGTTTGTTGAAAATGTTGCCACAGTTCTTGTTGTTGCTCCACTTGCCATAGATATTGCAAAAAAGCTGAAGATTTCTCCTGTGCCCATTCTTTTTGTCATAGCAATGTCTTCAAATTTGCAGGGGACAGCTACCCTTGTGGGTGATCCACCTTCTATGATTTTTGCAGGTTTTAGCGGTCTTAATTTTAATGATTTTTTTGTATACAATGGTAAGCCTTCTATTTTCTTTATTGTAGAGGCCGGTGCAATAGTGTCCTGTATATTTATATATCTTCTTTTCAGAAAGTATAAACAAAAAGAGGTGATTGAAGAAGTTGCCACTCCTATAAGCTATGTTCCTCTCTTTCTCTTAATACTTATGGTTGCCGGGCTTGCTTTAATTTCGTTTCTTGAGAAGGGATTTTCAATTAAAAGTGGAATACTCTGCTTCACTATTGGAACTCTGGGCTTGATATGGTATGCTTTTTTCCATAAAGGCAGTCCGAAAGAAGTCTACGAAATTTTAAAAAAACTTGACTGGGAAACAGTTCTTTTTCTTATTGGAATTTTCATTGTTGTGGGTTCTATATCTAAAGCGGGAATTTTGGAGGATATATCAAAACTCTTTGTAGATGCCTTTGGAAATAATGTGCTGGCAAGCTTTCTTGCCATTACTTTTGTATCGATGTTACTTTCAGGTTTCATAGACAACGTTCCCTATATTGTATTGATGCTTCCTGTGGTAAAAAACCTTGCAATCTTCCTTGGGACAAATGAGTTTCTACTTTATTCAGGACTTCTTGTGGGTAGCTGTCTTGGTGGAAATATAACACCTTTTGGTGCCTCTGCAAACATTGTTGCAGTGGGCATACTTAAGAAGGATGGTTATGAGACAAAATTTTCTGATTTTGTTAAAATTGGACTACCATTTACTATTTCAGCAACTTTAGCGGCAGCATCTTTGGCATGGATAATATGGCGTTGAAGTTTTAATACTTTTATTGTTGACTTTTAATTTTTAACTTTTTAAAATTTATAGTAATAATACTTCTTTGTCTAAAAAGCGACTCAAGACAAAAAAGGAGATGTTATGGATTACTGTCTTGTCGCTCTTTTTTCTGCCTTTTTAGTAAATTTGTTTTTTTTGTTTTTAACCTTCGCAAATATTTTCTTTTTAAAAAAGACATCTTCTTTTAAGAAACCTAAAGTATATCCGAAGGTTTCTGTACTTGTTCCTGCAAGGAATGAAGAAGAGAATATAGAAGCCTGCATTTCATCTTTACTTTCTCAGGATTATCCGGATTATGAAGTAATTGTCTTAAATGATAACTCCAAAGACAGAACTGAAGAGATATTGAAAAAGTTCATTTCTTACAAAAATTTTAAGTATTACAATGGCAAAGAACTTATAGAAGGATGGAAAGGCAAGACTTTTGCAAGTCAGCAGCTTTTCGAGTATGCAGGTGGAGAAATTCTTTTCTTTACTGATGCAGACACTGTTCATGACAGAAATACTTTATCCTTCCTTGTAGGAAAGATGGAAGAGTTTGATGTCGATTTTATTTCTGGTTTTGCCTACCACATCACAAAAACTTTCGGGGAGAAAATTATTGTGCCTGCACTTTATATAATGAGTACGCTATTCTTACCGTTGGCGTTTATATACTATTCAAAGCTACCTTTCTTTTCTTTTGCTATAGGGCAATTAATCTTTGTTAAAAGAAAGGTTCTTGAAGAGATTGGAGGATTTGAGTGTGTAAAAGATGAAGTTGTAGAAGATATTGTGCTTGCAAGGGTGGTAAAAGAAAATGGTTTTAGATCTCTTTTCCTTGATGCTAAAAATTACATAAGCTGTAGGATGTACGAAAATTATATTCAGGGTTTTCTTGGAATAGCTAGAGTTATATATCCTGCAATATCAAAGAATATTTTTATCTTTTTAGCTTTAGTTTTTGCAATACTTTTGACAATAGAATTTCCTTTGCTTTACATGATATTAAATTTTGGGCAGTTATCAATTCATACAAATCTTGCAAGCCTATCTTTTTTCTTGTTTTTTTCTGCATGGGCTATTTCTCTATATGACAGAAAACAACCGCTATCTTCTATAATTCTGTATCCAGTTTTCTTTTTGAATCTTATTCTCATAGCCTTTTACTCAATGTTAAAGATTGGTTTTGGCAGGGGAATAGCCTGGAAAGAGAGGCTTGTAAAATAATGCTTCTAAAAAAGTATTCATCTTATAAAATAGGTGGAAGATGTAATTATCTATTTTTTCCTGAAAATACTTACAATCTAAAATCCCTTTTGGAGTTTGCAAAAAGCCGTAAACTTACACCCCTGGTTTTTGGCTACGGGACAAATATTTTATTTCCCGATAAACCTTCCAAAGAGTATTGTTTTATTTCTTTAAGAAATTTAAGGGATGTTGCCTTAAATGAAAATAAGTTATATCTTGGAAGTGGTGTTCCCATTTCAATACTTGCAGTTATTGGTATTCTTTCAGCTTCCAGCAAATTTTATTTTTCTCACTTACTGCCAGGAAGTACTGGTGGGGCAATCTATATGAATGCAAGATGTTATGGAGGAGAAATTTCTGAAATTGTAAAGAGGATTTTTTACCTTGATGAAAATCTTTCATTAAGGGAAATTGAGAAAGAAAAATGCTCTTTTGATTATAAAGATTCTATATTCCAGAAAAAAAACTGGGTTATTTTAGGTGCTGAATTTGAGATTGAAAATAAATTAGAAAAAGAAAATTTTGATAAGATAATGAAATTTTTGAAAAAGATAAAGTACAAAAACCTTTCAGACTTAAAAGATTTTTACAATATGTTTAATCTAAAAAAGATTTCAAAATTTTTTGGAATAAAAGATTTACCTGATAAAATTGTTGAAATAGAAAATGACAGAGTTTCAAAGCACCATTTTGATTTTCCTTCCTGTGGTTCTTATTTCAAAAATAATTACGCCGCAGGAAAACCTACAGGGAAAATTATAGATGAGCTTGGTTTAAAAGGATACAGAGTGGGTGGAGCGAAGGTTTCTGATTTTCATGCAAATTTTATCCTTAATTATAAAAATGCAACAAAGAATGAAGTTGTAACACTTATGGAGTTTTTACAGAAAAAAGTTTATGAAAAAGAAGGCTTTATTCCCGAACCGGAGGTAAAAATTGTAGATGAAAAGCCAGCTTCCCCCAAAGCTTAAAGAATATTTCTCAGAAAAGAGGCTTTTACATACGCTTGGATGTCTTGAAGTTGGAAAGTTGCTTGGAAGAATTTATAAAGAAGATGAAAAAAGAGTTTATGAGGGTATTATATTTCATGACATAGCAAGAGACTGGGAATTTGAAAGGATAATTTCATTTCTCAGGGAAAATGAGATTCAAGTTAGTAGTGATGATTTAAATTCCCCTGGAATTTTACATGGTTTTGTTGCTTCCATAATTGCCAGAAAGGAGTTTGGTATAGAGGATGAAGAAATAATTCTGGCAATAAAGTATCACTCCACAGGGCACCCTGATTTTGGCAGGCTTGGCAAAATTGTTTATCTTGCAGATTACCTTGATCCAAAAAGAAAATTGAAAGGAAGAAGAAAAATTTTATCCATTGCTAAAAGAGATTTAAACGAGGGAGTTATTGAGGTTATAAAAGAAAAATTGAAGTATATAATTATGCAAAGGGAATTTATTCATCCTGTAACTGTTGAGTTTTACAATAGAATTGTAAATGACTTGAAAACTGGCTAATTATAGTGACACTGGTAAAGCCAGTGTCACAATACAATGGGAGAAAAAATAAAAAATAACCGAAAGAAAACCCGCCCGCCCACGCTTCGTCTGGTTTGAAATGCAGTGGCTCAAACTCGGGAAAGCCGAACTCACAAACACCCTGCTGGCTCTTGCCGTTGCGACGCACAACCGTGCGTCGCAACGGCTTTCTTACACCACGTTTTCGCCAGTATTTCTACACCAGGCTTCGCAACGGAAAAGCTTTTTGGTTTGATTTGCCTTATTTAACATTGCCCGGCATTAAGAAGCAACACCAAAATTATTTGACTTTTATTCTCTTTCCCTTACAATATGTATTCTTACTTTTTTCTCTGGAGTGCTGGAGATGAAAAAAAATTTTTTATTCTTTCTGATTATTATAGTGGCTTTCTCCTGTGCAAGAAAGGGAATTGAAAGACCCGAGGAAAAAAAAGTAGAATTAAAAAGAATACAGCAAGCTTATAAAAATCAATATTTTTACACTATGTATTCTTTTTTATCAAATATAAATTTTCAAAAGAACTTAGCCTACATTACAGAAAACCGTATTTTCTTTTCTGCACTTTCCAATGAATTTGATGTTTTGACCCTCTCAAGAAAAGAAAATATAAACAATGCCATTTCGAATTACTTAAAAATATTAATGGTAGCATCGAATGAAGAAGAAACTAACTTTATAAAACAGAGAATTGCTATCTGTAACTATAAGCTTTCAAACTATTCCGAAGCAGCAAAATTTCTATTTGAGGTCTTCAGCTGGGCAAAGAATAATTCTGTAACGGATAATGAGCTTTTCTACTATCTTTCACTCATTTCTTTGGGTGTCAGGAATGACGCAAAAATGGCTTATGATTTCATTAAGCTTTCAAAACCTTCTATTGCCACTTTGAAACCGCTTGATTTTTACTATTTTTATGGCAAACTTGCACTTTTTGCAGGTGATACGAATGAAGCCAGGGTAAACTTAAAGAAGGCAATTGCTTTAAACAGGGAAGAATTTATAAAAAAATACTACAGAGAAGCAAAGTACTATTTTAATGAAATAATGGGTGAAATAAATGGAACTCAGAACATTCAGGATAGAATATTTTTTAATCAAAAAAATAAAAAAGAAACTTTTATTATTTCCCTTGAGTTACCACCACTTTTTGATAGTTCTCAAGATCTTTTGTATTTTTACAATTATCTCCGACCATTAAGAAAAACCTCTATAAGGAATTATCCTGCTTTTATAATGAAAACAATTACAAACTCCCAGAAAATAGCTCAGAGGTTTGAATGCTACTATGATGAAAACTTAAAAAATCAGGCAAAAGGAAGCTATTTTATGCTTGTTGGTTTGCCAGTTTACTTCCAGCAAAAAATATTGGATTTGAAACCAAAAGATGTTTTACTTGTTTCCCTGCCATACATTTTATTTTTTTCATCAGAAGTATCAAACGTAGTAACTATGGAAAATTCTAATAATCCGACCAGTAATATAATTCTTACTAATGTAAGGGCTATGAAACTTCCATTTAATTATCTGTGGAAGTATCAAAAAGTTGAAGTAAATAATGATGAATTCTGGGATTATATCTTTATCGGGATTAATGAAAAAAACCAGATTGTCATAAGTATTCTTGATGGAAAAACTCTATATTTAGCTTCTACTTTTACCAATAATATTGAAACGTCTAAAATAAAAATCTATATTCAGGATATTTATGGTAAAGGCAAAAAAAGCCTTATAATTATGGATAAAAAGGAAAAAATCTTTGAGATGTAAATCTGTACTTTTCTTTAAAAATTTCAGAAAAACTAAGGAGTGTAGTGTTTCTTTCAAGAATCATTTTCTGTTATGTAAAAAGTCAAAAAATAGCAACTCTGGTTTTATTAAAAATCAAGGTAAAGTTTACAGGATAGGGGAGATGGTAATAAAATCTTTGCATCTGAAGTGCGTTGATATTGGGAAAATATCTTCACAAAATTGACCGAAAACCGAATGTATATCTTTCACTTTCTCTATTGATTTTCAGAATTTGTATTGTAGTAAGTGTATATAATTTGTCCTACAGAGATCGCTGAGTCGTCAAGCGGTATATTTACTGGAAGTAGGACTTCATAACCTTCTTTTTCCAGCCTTTGTGTAAACACATTTAGTATGTGTGAGTGTTTGAAAATTTCACCAGTTAACCCTACTTTTTTTGTATTATATTCTTTTGAAAGTCTTTCAATAAGTTCTAAAGTGTTGTAAACTAGACTCGATAATACATTTTCAAATATTGCTTTCTTCTTCCTGCCTGAAAAAATATCCTGTAATATCTTTTTAAAAAGTTGATATGTATCAATTATGTAAACATCTTCTTTCTTTGATATGCTTAAGTCTTTAAATTCTTTTGAATTATTTTCTATACTTGTTTCTACAAGCAATTCAAAGTAATCAAAGTTTTTCAGGCTGTCTTCAAAAAACAGCAGTTCTCCAATTGCAGCAAGTATATGATGCATACTTGAGGAAAGTGAATAAGAAACTATTTTCTGGTTTATGGCATTAAAGATGTAACTGTGATGGGGATTATCTTTTACATTTTTAACAATTGGTAAATCAAGATTTTCAAGATTTTCACTGGTAATTTCTTTTAGTGTGCCTAAAGCAATTCTCCAGGGTTCAATGTTAGCAATATCTCCACCCGGCAGAGGCAGGGGTTTCCATCTACCAGCAATTTTCATTTCTTTCAAATTTCCATATAATATTTCTCCCCCCATAATTTCATCTTCAGAATTATAACTGATATTATCAAAAAGGATACACAGTACATTTTCATCTATTATTTTGTTGTCATACAAAAGATTTGCAAAGTGGGAAAAGATATGACTTACAGACTTAACTTTTTTAAACTTTGTAAACCTTGAAGCGAATTCATTAACAACAGAGTAGTTATCCTGTTCCTGTACAACAAGATATTCTTTATTCTCTTTCTCAATTAGAGAAGCTATAGTATATTCCATGGTTTCAAGTTCATAGAGATTATCGAGTTCTCCAAAATTTGGAGAAATATTTATTTCACCATTTTTTAAGTATGAGATTGTGAAATTCCTTGAGTTTCCAAGGGATAAGATAAATTTATGCGATTTTTCAGCTGAAAAAGGCAATATAGAGTAATTAAAAGGGCAATAAGAAACAGGCAATGCTTTTTTTGAATAAGTATTATAAAAAACAGAAGAAATTTTATGTACTGTATCTATAACTGTTGAATCAAATTCGGGTATTTTTTCAATAAGTATTAAAAAGTCCACTTCGTTTTTTACAAAATTCTTAAAAAGTGGTAAAACTTTTTGATAAAAAAACTTTTTAGCCTCTAATTCCTGAATTAATAGTATGTGATAATATCTGAATTCTATATTAGATTTCTCAAGAGTTTCTTTTTTCGGGAAAGCATAAAAGGAAGTTTTCTCAGTGGCATTATCTATATCAAAATAAGCAAGCATTTTATCTTTTTCGAAAAATAAAAAATATGGCGTATCTGAAATTCTCAGCATACCTAGATCTGTAAGAACAAGAAAGGTTCTACCCTTCGAAAACTTAAGAAAAACTTTGTTCATAGGGAATAGTCCTCTATAAAAATTCTAAATAAATTTTAAAGCAAAAAAATATTAAATCAAGAGAAAAATAAAAATATTTTTCTTTCATTTCTCATTGTTGAATTAATCCAGAATATTTTTGCTAAAAAGTAAACTCATTTTGAGTTGTGCCGATTAAATAAACAAAGAGGAGAAAGGAGTGGAAAAATGAAGAGGAAGAGTATTTTTATTCTTGTGTTGATTTTTACTTTACACTTAACAGGATTTTCTGTAATACAGAGAACTTTGATTGATTTTAACACTTATGAAGAGAAGATGAAACAGCAATTTCCTGAGCCACCGGAAAGTTATATCACAAATATTGATGGTAAACCATCACTGGTAGTTGGGTATAAAGAATATTCTCTTGAAAACTGGACTGTTGAACTTAATGAGAGTGCCTCTGATGTAAAAAATAGAGTATATAGCTATTGTAAGGCTGTGAAAAGCCAGAAATTTGGTACTACACTGGGTGTAAGAGTCCATTTCCCAAAATGGAACAATAATTCTTATGCTCTTGTAAAACCTGTTTTTGACATTAAGGTGTATGACACAAATGGGCAGTTTATAAATGCAGAGAATGGAGTTCTTCCCAATGCTTATGAAATAAAAAGTATTTCTGTCTGGGTGAATGGTAGAAATTATAACTTTGGACTTGCGGTAAGGTTAAGAGATAGGTATGAAAATATCCATGAATTCTTTATGGGGTGGTTATACTTTGATGGCTGGAGAAAACTTACATTTGTAAACCCTAATTTTACTGAAAAAGTTCAGGCAAAAAATTTAAAGAGAGAACCACTTTATCCATATGATATTCCATACTATGTGTTTGATTCATTTGTAATTTACAGACCTGGTTTTGAGTTGGGGGGTGATTTTGTAACATATATAGCCAAAGTTGAAGTAGAATATACACCTTATTTTGTTGATTCTGAAGAGGATATAAAGGACGAAGAGGTCTGGAACATTATTACTGCCAGAATGAAAAGAAAGGAAGAGTTTGAATCCAAACGCTTAATAGAGAATATGTATCTCTATCAGCAGGAAAAATACAGAATGCAGGGAGAGAAAAAATAAACAGCATTTATATAAATTAAGCAAAGGGCTGTCTAAAATGAAAGTATTTTAGACGGCCCTTTTTTATTTATTTTTTCAATATTACTTTTCTTGTGGTATATCTTCCAAGTAGGACCAAATTTTATTTTAATTTTTGGTTTAACATAAAAAATTTTTAAAGTTTTTTATGACAACTGTATAGCTCAATTAAAATACTAAAATAAAAGGGGTGAATTTCAAAAAAACCGCTCAGTAAAAGAATCTTTTTGCTTTGCAAGAGTATGACAAAAGATTCAGGATAAAAAAGGTTTTTAATATTATGGATTTAGTATTCTATTTCAAAAAAACTAAACATTTTTTTAATTTTATTATAAAATATTTATACTGGTTAGAGGGAGATTAAATTTTATGTTTGTAGATTTGCATGTACATTCAAATTATTCAGATGGCATATTTGGAATTGACAGGATTATAGATGATGTTGTCGCAAGAGATTTGCCGGGTTTTGCTATTACAGATCACGATACATTTGATGGAGTTAAAGTTGCGATTGAAAAACTTAAAGAAATTGATGGGAAAAAGGATATATTTTTTATTGCCGGTGCTGAATTTTCTTCTTACGATCCTGATGCCGGAGAGGTACACATTATAGGTTATTTTTCGGATTACAGTTACCTGAAGATGACAGATTTTATTAGAGAATTTCAAAGCCAGAGGATTGAAAGAGCGAGAAAAATTTTAAAGTGCCTGAAAGAAAATGGAATAGACATTGATGAAGAAGATGTAATTGAAAATGAAAACAAGCCAGTGGGAAGACTTAACATAGCAAGAGAACTTGTAAAGAAAGGATATTTTGCAGACATTACTGATGCTTTTAATAAAATGTTAAAAGCAGGGGCTCCTTGTTATGTAAGAAAAAAAGAAGTGGCGCCCGAAACAGTTATTGAGGCTATTTTACATAATGGAGGAAAACCTGTACTTGCTCATCCTACTTTTCTTGTTAATTCTTCAAACTGGAAATTTGTTGAAAAACTTGTAAGCTTGGGTTTGTATGGAATTGAGATTTACCATCCGAAAATTTCAAAAGAACTTGCAGAAGCAATCAAGGCTGCCTTTAAAGGAAGACTTGTGTTTACAGGGGGAAGTGATTTTCATGGAGATGATAGTAATTTGTACATAGGAAAGTATGGATTATCTCTGTATGATACTCTGGAAATTTTTAATAATTTTGCCGATATAAAAAAGCAAAGTATAACAGGAGGATAAAATGCCACCAAAAATTGAAGGTACTATCAATTCATTGATTGGTGAAGGTTCAGTATTTCAGGGGAAGTTTTTTGTTCATGGTTCCTTTCAAATTGATGGTAAGTTTGAGGGTGAAATAAGAACAGAAGAACATCTATATGTTGGGGAAACAGGAAAGGTAAAAACTGAAGTTATAAGGGCAAAGAAGGTTACAGTAGCCGGTGTAGTTTTGGGAGATATTGAAGCTCTTGAAGAAGTTAGGCTTTTATCCACTGGAAGGGTTTTAGGGAACATTTCTGCTCCCCAGCTTACAATGGAACCAGGGGTTGTGGTAAAAGGAAATATCATCATTACTGCAGGACAGAAGAAAGAGGTTGATAAGTTAATAGAGGATGCTTACAATGCAGGGCCTACTATAAATTTTGATTCATATTTTGAAGAAGAGAAGAAAAAAATCTCTGAAATTAAGCCCAAAGAAATGATGGCAAAATAGTCCTTTAAGATGATAATAAAAAGCCAGCTTGAAATAGAATATTTAAAGAAAGCAAATAGAATTATTGCTGAGCTTTTTGAATATTTAAAACCTTATGTCAGACCGGGAATAACCACTAAGGAACTTGATCTTCTTATTGAGGATTTTATTCTTTCTAAGGGTGCTACCCCTTCTTTTAAAGGTTATAAGCCGGGAGGCAATTTTAAACCTTACCCTGCAGCAAGCTGTATTTCAATAAATGAGGAGGTTATTCATGGTATTCCCGGGGAAAGGGTTATTGTAGAAGGAGATATAGTAAGTATAGATGTAGGGACTAATTTTTCAGGTTATTTTGGAGATGCAGCTTATACATACTGTGTTGGTAATGTGAGTGAAGAAAAGAAGCAACTTGTAAAAGATACTCTTACAGCATTATACAGGGCCATAGAAGTGGCAAGAGAAGGTGTTTATCTCAACGAAATTGGTAAGGCAATTTCTTTTTACCTTTCTCCAAGAGGCTATGGAATTGTTAGAGACTATTGCGGGCATGGGGTTGGTAAATCTTTACATGAAGAGCCACCAGTTTTAAACTATTATGATCCAAAGAGAAAAGGCCCAAAATTGAAAAAGGGAATGGTAATCGCAATAGAGCCAATGATAACGCTTGGAACTCATAAAGTTAAAACTCTGGATGATGGCTGGACAGTTGTAACAGCTGATGGCAAACCTGCAGCACACTGGGAACATTCAATAGTAATTACAGAAGGAGAGCCAATAATTCTTTCTACTTTATAAGTAAATATAGGGAAGAAAAATGGAGTTTGATGTTGTAATAGTAGGAAGTGGTATAGCCGGTGGAATAACGGGTTACTTTCTTGCTAAAAGCGGTCTTGAGGTTTGTATAATAAACAAAGCTGAAACACTTGAGGAAAGCAACACCTATCATGCCCAGGGTGGAATAGTTTATATGGGAGAAGAAGATTCTCCAGAATTACTTAAAAATGATATAATGAATGCTGGTGCTGGCATATGTAATCCTGAAATTGTGGATATTGTAGCGAATGAAGGAGGGAAGCTTGTAAAAGAAATTCTTATAGACGAAATGAAGGTTGAATTTTCAAAAAATAAAAGTGGAGAATTTGACCTTACCGAAGAGGCGGCTCATTCAAAAAAGAGAATACTTCATAAGGATGATACAACTGGTAAAAGTATTGAGGAAAGCATAATTTCAAGAATTAAAGAATTAAAAAATGTAGCTTTATTTTCAGATTTTACTGCAATAGATATTATCACAATAGATCATCATACAACCGACAGGCTTAGAATGTACAAGCCAATTACGGCTTTAGGAATATATGCTTTTGACAATAAGAATAAAAAGGTTGAAAAAATACTTGGAAAGGTTGTTATCCTTGCAACTGGAGGAATGGGACAGATTTATCTTCATACTACCAACCCTTCTGTAGCAACAGGAGATGGTTATGCAATGGCCGCAAGGGCTGGTGCAAGACTTGTAAACATGGAGTACACACAGTTTCATCCCACAACACTTTATCATCCTGCTGCAAATAATTTTTTGATTTCGGAATCTGTTAGGGGAGAGGGCGCTGTAATAATTGACTCAAGAGGAAAAGCATTTATGGGAAAGTATCATCCTCTTAAGGATCTTGCACCAAGGGATGTTGTTACAAGGGCAATACTTACTGAAATGCTTGAAAATGGAGAAAAATTTGTTTATCTTGATGCCACTAAAATTGGAAGGGAGAAAATTAAAACTCGCTTTCCAAACATATACAAAAAATGCCTTGAGTTTGGAATCGATATTACAGTTGAACCAATACCAATTGTACCTGCTTTTCATTTTTCATGCGGCGGGATTCTTACTAATTCATACGGTATGACAAACATAGAAAGACTTTTTGCTGTTGGTGAGGTTGCCTGTACAGGACTCCATGGAGCAAATAGACTTGCAAGTACTTCTCTTTTAGAGGGTGTTGTTTTTGGAAAAAGAATAGCAGATTTCATTACAAAGGAATGGGGGTATTACAAAAAAAGTGAAAGATTTGAAGTACTTGACTGGATAGATACAGGCATAATAGATACAATAGACCCGGCTTTGATAAATCAGGACTGGAACTTATTAAAAAATATTATGTGGAACTATGTTGGGGCAATAAGAAGCAGGAAAAGGCTTAGAAGAGCTATTATTGACTTAAATAATTTAAGAGAAGATATTGAAAATTTTTACAGGGATGCAAAACTCAGTAGAACAATAATAGAACTGAGAAATGCTGTTCAAACTGCTTTGATTGTTGCCCAGCAGGCTCATGCAAACAGAGAAAGTATAGGTGCACATTACAGGATAGACTGAAACAAGTAAAAAGGAATAAATAATAAATATGAAAAAATTTATATCATTAAAAAAGGTGGATAGTTTACTTTTTTACCTGTTTATTTTTCTTATTCTTGCAGGAAATTTAACTGTGTACACTTCAAGTTACTTTGTTGCTCAAAGGATTACAGGCAATCCTTATTATTTTTTCATCAGGCAGCTTGTATGGAGTATGGTGTCAATTTTTGCACTTTTATTTTTTGCAAGTTACGACTACAGGGAATTAAGAAAGATTATTAAGCCCATTGTCTTTATAACATTTTTTCTGTTAATACTTGTTTTTATTCCCTCTCTTGGAAAAGAAAGTGGTGGAGCAAGAAGATGGATAAATTTCAGGCTTTTTGACTTCAATCCCTCTGAGTTTGCAAAACTTGTGGTGATAATATACCTCTCACATATATTAACAAAGAAGAAAGGGAAAATAGAAGATTTTACATTTGGTTTGCTTCCCCCTTTGCTTGTTGTAAGTTCAATCTTCTTTATAATACTTATGCAATCTGGATTTTCAACAGCTACTTTGCTTTTACTTACTTCTTTTCTTATGTTTTTTGTCGGAGGAGCCTCATTAACTCATATTTTTTCAATAGGTATTTTAAGTTTACCAGTGCTCGGCTTTCTTATATGGAAAGTTTCCTACAGAATGTCAAGAATACTTTCATTTCTTGATCCCTGGGCAGATCCATTTGGTAAGGGTTACCACCTGATTCAATCTTTGAAGGCTTTTGCAAGAGGTGGGTTATTTGGAGTGGGTTTTGGGAATGGTGTTCAGAAAACAGGTTATTTACCCGCTCCTCACACAGATTTTGTTTTTTCAGTTATTTCTGAAGAATTTGGACTTATTGGCGCCATTTTTATAATTTTAATTTATTTTGTAATATTTCTCAGAGGGATGCTAATTGCAAGAAAAGTTGAAGATAATTTTGGAGCCCTTCTTTGCTATGGAATAGTAACCCTGTTTTCGCTTCATTTCATACTTAATATAGCAATTACAACAGCTACAATTCCGCCGACCGGGATTTCTCTTCCCTTTTTGAGTTATGGAGGCTCTTCTTCTCTTGTTTTTTCTACGGGCTGTGGAATACTTTTGAACATTTCAAAAAGTGCAAGAATACACTATGCTCCTGGTGAAGTTGAACAGATTATTAATGATGGTTTTTAGCAAAATTTTAAAAAACTTTTGCATTTTTTATTAATTTGTTTTATCATTAAGTGAAATTTTTCAGGGAGGGAAAATCTATGAAAATTTCGGATATTATATCTCAAAAGGTATCAATGGAAAGCCTTCTTGAGAGAAAAAAGAGTGAAAAATTTAATAATTTAAGGATTGATTCTTCTAATAGAAAGGCTGATTCAATTCTATTAAACAGAAAGCCACCGGAAATTTCTTCAATAATTGAGCTTCAGAGTAACTTTAACAAGAATATTGCAAGTTTGAACGGTTTTATGGAAATGGAAAGGAAAATAAAAGAATTCCAGCTTGTAAGTGATAATAAAAAAGATTTTGAGAGACTTTCCAGGGAACTTACAGCTATAAGCAAATCAGTAAAGTACAGGGGAGAAAATGTAATCTCATATCTAAGTACAGATATTAAGGATGAGGCTTCCTTATATGCCTTTAAAATGAATCTTTCAAAAGAAATTGAAAGCTTAAAAGCTGCAATTGCTAAAGAAAGGAAAGCTTTAGCATCTTACATAGTTGAAAATGAAAACAAGGATGCAGTTGCCGGGTTTTCTCCGGAAAATGTGGTTGAAAAGATAAAAATGGCTCTCAGGCAGAATCTAACTGATGAAGTGCATAATTTAAAAAGTAATTCAGGAAAGTTGTTTAACAGTTAACATTTTAAAGTGGTATAAATTTTAATTTGATCCGCTTGTTCTTGTTTATTTTTTCCCTTTACAAAAGTGCGTTTGGAGGCATTAATTTTATTTTTTATTTTAAGGAAAATTGTATTCTTGCAAAGACCCAATTTGACCTTAAGAAAACTTTTAATTTTTCAAAGTCAAATAAGTCTAATTTTAACTTAATGGAATATCAGGATGTACAGAGTTAATGATTTGTTTGAGATTGAAAATCCCCGTACATTCATTGTGGCTGAAATTGGTATAAACCATGAAGGTAAATTTGAATTTGCAAAAAAATTGATTGAAAAAGCAAAGGAATGTGGTGCCGATGCAGTTAAGTTTCAGGTTTTTCAGACAGAAAATTTTTATAATCCTTTGATTGCAAGGGAAGGATATGAAATTTTTAAGAAGTATGAACTTGGATTTGATGAGTTTTTTAAACTTAAGGAATTCGCCAATTCTCTCGATCTTGTTTTTTTTGCAACTCCTTTAGATTTGAAATCCCTTGCATTTTTAGATGATATTGATTGCCCGATAATTAAATTGGCCAGCTCTGATATTACCTGTGAACCTTTTCTCTATAAAGTTTCTGAAACGGCAAGCAAATCCTGCAGGGCAATTTTCCTGTCTACTGGTTTTGTAAAAATGGAAAGGGTAAAAACTGTCCTGAGATTTTTCAGAAACAACAAAATTGCCCTGTTGTACTGCGTATCAAAATATCCTGCAACGGAGGATGATATAGATTTGAATGTTATTACAAGATATAGAGAAACATTCTTTGTACCCGTGGGGTTTTCAGATCACACAATGGATTATATATTTGCAGTTGGGGCGGTTGTTCTTGGTGCAAAAATTATAGAAAAGCATTTCACAGTGGACAAAAGTTTGAAAGGAGCTGACCATTCCATTTCTATGGATCCAGAAAATTTCTCTAAAATGGTAAAAGAGATAAGAAAGATAGAAAAAAGTTTGAAAAGCGGGGAAAAAGAGGTAACAGAATTTGAAAAAGAAATTTCTGAACTATCAATGAGGGGGTTGTATTACTTGCGGGATGTAAAGAAGGGTGAGAAAATTAGAGAAGAAGACATCGCATTTTTAAGACCTGGAAAGGGAATAAAGATAAAAGAATATTTTTCGATAATCGGAAAAAAAGCAAATCAAGAAAAGAAAAAATATGAAAAGATTTAGCATTCTAACGAAAACAGATGTTGAAGAAGACTTTATTGAGACTGCTGATGTCTGGTTATCTATCTCTGAAGCAAAGCGGGGATATTTATTTCATAATATTTCAAATAGTAAAGAGTTAGTCTTTCTTATTTCCAGAGAAAAAGAAGACTTTAAATTGCAAAAACATTCAAGTTTAAGAGAAGTTTTTTATAGTACTGCTATTCCCTGTATGATTTACATCAATTCCGAGAGAAAGGAATTGCATCTCAAAAATACTTCAGGTATTTTTACTGTTTTTTTCAACAAAAAAGAAAAAATAGCCACTCCATTAGTTGAGGTTGAAAATAAGTATGAAATAGACGATTGTATTGTAGGGTTTGATAGTGAGTTTAACCTTAAAGAAGAAACAAAACTAACTGATTATATTTTATCTTCCAGAAGTATCGCAAATCTTTTTCTTAAGGAACTACTTGATTTTCTTGTTACAAATCAAAAATCAGCCAGACCTCTCTTTGTAATAAATTTTACAGAGCATAGTGTGTATAAATTTTCTATGGTCTCAAATATGAAGGCTGTATTATTCACAATAGATATGATAAAAAATAAAATTATAAAATATAATTCAGAAAAGTTATGGCAGATAGAAACTGTTTTGCATGAAGCTTTCGTAAATGCTGTAACACATGGAAATGAACTTGAGCCAAAAAAAAGTGTGGATATTAAATATGAGCTGGGTAAGAGGGGTTTTCGTATCTTTATAAAAGATATGGGCAAGGGATTTGATGTAAACAACTTATTTTTCCCTGAAAAGAGCGAGGCACTTGATGCCATTTCTGGTAGAGGAATTTATCTTATGCAAAAACTTTCCGATATACTTTTTTACTCACCTGAGGGTAATAGAGTTCTAATATTTTTCAATTTTTGATTTTTTTGGAAATATATTTTAAAATAACCTGTCAGGAGTTTTTAGTTTACTGATCTTTTTTGACCCCAGAATTTTTCATTGGTAAGGAGGAGACAATGGCAGTAAAGATTGATCAGGATGTATGCATTGGATGCGGTGTTTGTGAAGGAATTTATCCCGACCTTTTTGAGATGGGATCTGATGGGAAGGCTCATGTAAAGAATGTTTCATCTTATGATAATGATCTTGCTTCAGATGCGGCTTCACAATGTCCTGTGAATGCAATAAGTGTGGAGTAATTTTTAACCGGGTTATCTAAATGAGAGGCTGTGTGAAAACTCAGGATTTTTGTTTTTCTTTGCCAGGCAAGAGGTTTATTTCCCACACAGTCTCTGATAACCCGCAAGTCATTTTTTAGTGGAGGTATTAAAATGAAATATAAAGTTTTAGTTACTGATAAACTTGATAAGGAAGGAATAGAAGTTTTAAAAAAATATCCAGAGATTGAAGTTGTTGAAAAGGAAACATTGAAAGGCGATGCCTTAAAACAGGAGTTACAGGGTTATGATGCAATAATTGTAAGAAGTGAAACTAAATTAACCAGAGATGTTATAGAAGCCTCAAAGGGTTTAAAGGTGATTTCGAGGGCGGGTGTTGGTGTGGATAATATAGATGTAGCAGCGGCAACAGAGAAAGGCATAGTAGTTATGAATGCTCCAATGGGTAACACAATTTCAACCGCTGAATATACTTTTGCAATGATGCTGGCTCTTGCAAGAAAAATACCTTTTGGACATATTTCTCTTGCCCTTGAGGGAAAGTGGGACAGAAAAAGTTTTAAAGGGGTTGAATTGTACAATAAAATCTTAGGAATAATAGGGCTGGGTAGAATAGGAACAGAAGTTGCTAAAAGAGCTCAGGCTTTTGGAATGAAAATCCTTGGTTATGATCCATTTATTTCCGAAGATAAAGCCCTTCAACTTGGCATAGAACTTGCTTCACTCGAAAAAATTTATAAGGAGAGTGATTTTATCACAATTCATACTCCATTAACAGAAAAAACAAAAGGAATGATAGGGAAAAAAGAAATTGAAATGATGAAAAAGACTGTGAGGATAATCAACTGTGCAAGGGGTGGTATTATTGATGAACAGGCACTTGCAGATGCTTTAAAAGAAGGTAGAATTGCAGGAGCAGCAATTGATGTGTACTCCAAGGAACCCCCTTTTGATCCAAGAAATCCTTTGCTTGATGCACCGAATTGCATTCTTGCACCTCACCTTGGGGCATCTACTGCTGAAGCTCAGTTTAATGTGGCAATAGAAAGTGCAGAGGCAGTTGCAAACTTTCTCATACATGGTATGATTGTAAATTCTGTAAATATGCCATCTGTAAGTAAAGAAGTTTACAATAAGATCAGGGGTTACATAAAACTTGCTGAAAAGATGGGGTTGTTTACTTCGCAATTGCTTGAAGGGCAGATTGAAGAAGTGCAGATAGGATATTTTGGTGATATTGCAGAAACTTCATTAATTACAAAGTCTTTCCTTAAAGGCATGTTTGAACCATTTATGGGAGATACTGTAAACTATGTTAATTCTACAAATGTTGCAAACTCGAGGGGAATAAAAGTTATAGAACAGAAAGAAGAGATAAGCACAGAATACACCAATCTTATTACCACGACAATAAAAAGTGATAAAGAAGTGTTGACTATCTGGGGAACAATGCATACAACAACTAATGGAAGAATTGTGAGAATCAATGATTACTATTTTGAAATCGAACCCGAAGGAAATCTATTAATTATTTACAACGAAGACAGACCTGGAATGATAGGACATATAGGAACAATAATGGGTGAAAATAATATAAATATTGCAAGTATGAAAGTAGGAAGAGACCTTAATAAGAAACTTGCTCTTACTATTTTAAATATTGATTCTCCAGTTACTGATGAAATAGAATCGAGGCTCAGGAAAGTCCAGGGGATAAAATTTGTAAAAAGTATTAAAATTTAATTCAAAATAAAGAGTAAATCAGGCGACGATGTAATCGTCGGTTTATTTATCCTCAAATAATCTTGAGAGATTATTCCATTGTATTTGGGTCTACAAAGGTATATTCTTCCCGACTTCATCGGAAAATGGGCAAAAACGCGGGGGCAATAATTTGCAAGGATGGCAAGGTAACGCAAGTCATTGTTCGTCATATTGGTATGGCGAAAGATGAAGAAAAATTAAAACATTTCATAAGGCTTGCTGAATTCATCAAGGCTTAAGTAAAGTATAACGTTGTTATGGCGAGGATGGCCTCTTGGGTTTATGGTAAGCGGGCTTTATAAAAAATATCCCCCGAAGTCATAAGGAATGAATTACTTAATGTTCAGATTAGCATATTAAAGGACACGAAAACCGGGAAAAGATAGAAGTTCCTTCAGCTGCAACAGAGAAAGCAAGAAGGATATACAGAGTAGTAAATAAAACCTTATCAAGCCTTCCTTTCGAGATAAACTAATTAAGAAGTGCTAAACCAATAAGGTAAAAGTATGTGTAGTGCCTTGTAAAAAAGTTAACTTTTTGTCAGGTAATAAATTACAAAATTTTACCGATGAAGTCGGGATTTGCTTCTCTTTGAGTGCTAAATTTTCTTTTTTGACAAGAATTGGAGAACAGGACAATGTAATTGTAGATAAGGCAAGAAGCAGTATTACTTTCACCATAAAAGTTTTTTAAAAAAATATAAAATTTATAATTTTTAACAGAATTTTATGGTTCACCTAAGCTTTCATCATCAAATTCTTCGAAGGAATTCTCTCCTCTGGTTGTAATATTGCTTTCCTCAGTGTAAGGATTGTAAGCTGTGTAGTAATTTTTGCTTTTGATAGAAACCAGCTCCCCATCTTTCGTTAGAAATTTAACAGGTATGGTTTGAAGTCCTTCTTCGACTGGAATATAAACCATAAAATGGAGATGCGGGCCTGTGACCCTTCCTGTTGCCCCGCTGTATCCAATCAAATCACCAGCTTTTACAACATCGCCCTCTTTTACTACACTTCCACCAAACATAAGATGTACATACTGGGCAAAACTCCCATCATCGTGAGCTATTGTTATATAATTTGCACAGCCCCTGTATCTTCGGCTTCTTCCACCTGATCTTGATGTATCCTTTACAGCAACAACAACTCCACCCCTTGCTGCATATATTGGTGTTCCAGTTTTCATTCCAAAGTCTATTGAGTATTTAAGCCAGCCTCTGTGGGTGAATCTTGTTTCATATCCCTGATTTACCTTGAAGGATTCACCATTTTTAAATGGAAGAAGATAGGGGTACTCCTCATGTATTTTAACTCTATTTGGATCACCAATTATTGTCTTGGTGATGTAGAAAGGCTCTTCTTTATATGAGTTTGTATATATAAAAAGCAGGTTTGAAATGGATTTTTCGGGAATAATTTTGTAAAACTTCTCTCTTTCTTTTCTATTTTTACCCACATATACTATAACCTGATAAGGGACAAGAGCTGAATTGTCCGCATAAAATTTATATACTCTGTCTGAAACCTGTTGTGTATAAACACTTACTTTTTTATTTTCAGAGGGGAATAACAAACTGTAAATTATAAAAATAAAGGCAACTGATAGAATTTTTTTTATCACTTCCAGTCCTTTAAGAAATATTTATTTAAGAGAATATTATATCATTTTTATCAGGAATTTTCAATACTTCTCCTGTTTTTAAGAAAGCTCTTTCTCATTACTTTAACTGGAGCAGTTCTATTTGTCCATAGTTCAAACTGTTTTGCTGCCTGTAAAATTAGCATATCCATTCCGTGAATTATCCTGCATTCTTTTTCTTTTGCAATTTTTAAAAATGTTGTGTAAAATGGGTTATATACAATATCCATTACTATTTTATTTTGTGGCATACCCTCTTTTGTTAATATGCTACTGTTAATATCAGGTGTCATACCAACAGGTGTTGTATTTACAAGTATATCAACCTCATCCTTTATTTTTCCCCATTCCTCAAAACCAAGACAGAATATTTTATTTTCCACACTCTTTCCAAACCTGTTAAAACTTCTAACAATTTCCTTTTTGAGTTTTTCTCTTGTGTTTACATTTCTTGCGACCAGATAAACCCTCATTGGGTTGTCATAATAAAACAAAGAAAAAATTCCTGCCCTTGCTGAACCACCAGAACCAAATATTGCTACTTTTTTATCGGAAATCTGGGTATAATTTTTCAATGCCTGATAGAAGCCAAAGGCATCGGTATTATCAGCAAGTAACTTTTCACCTGTGTTTATGATTGTATTTACTGCACCTATAAGGTTTGCGATGTCTGAAATTTCATCCACATATTCAATTATTTCTGTTTTAAAGGGTATTGTCACACTTGCTCCTTTTATACCAAGCGATTTTATACCTCTTATAGCTTCTTTTAAGTTCTTTACTTCGAAAGCAACATACACAGCATTAATTTTTAATTTTTTGAAAGCTGCGTTGTGAATAAATGGGGAGAAAGAATGCCTTACCGGGTTTCCGATTATACAGTAAACATCAGTGCTTGCGTTGATTTTCATAAATTTCCTCTTCTTCCACTTCTTTTATTTTTTCTATTCTTCTTTGGTGTCTTCCTCCATCAAAGGGGGTTTTAAACCATATATCCAGGATTTTTAAGATTTCCTCTATTGTATTTCTTTTTGCACCAAGTACGAGTACATTTGCATCGTTGTGTCTTCTTGAATATTCTGCTGAATATTCATCCGTACACAGAGCAGCTCTAATTCCTTTTACTTTGTTGGCTACTATTGATGCACCTATACCGGAAGAGCATATGACAACCCCTTTATCTGCTTCTTTTTTTGATACTGCTCTTGCTGCAAGCTTTATGGTATCTGGATAATCCATACTTTCTTCAGAAAATGTTCCAAAATCAGTAAATTCGTATCCTTTTTCTGTTAGATACTTTTTGATTTCTTCTTTCACTTTGAAACCTGCGTGATCAGAAGCAATGGCAATTTTCATAATCTTACTCCATAATTAAGTAGTTGTTCCTGCAAAGTTCTGAATACCAGCGACCACTTTCTTTTACGATTCTTTTCTGTGTTGAATAATTAACATATACAAGCCCAAATCTTTTTGATAGACCACTTGTCCATTCAAAATTATCCATAAATGACCATACAAAATATCCACGAATATCTACACCGTCTTTTATTGCACGGGCCATTTCGATGATATGAGATTTTATATATTCTATTCTTTCTTTATCAACAATTTTTCCGTCTACAACTTCGTCTTTGTATGCAGCTCCATTTTCTGTAACATATATGAGAGGATTATTATACTCATTTTTTATGGCCGTAAAAAGGTCATAAAATCCACGGGGATAAACTTCCCATCCCATATCAGTAAGTTTTATACCTGGATACTTTGCCTGAATAGGCATAAAACCTGTAAGTGGATTTTTAGAATGTCTTATAAGTAGCCTTGTATAGTAGTTTACACCAAGAAAATCAGTTTTAAGGGAAATCTTTTTTAAGTCTTCTTCAAGGTGTTTTTCAACCTTCCACATAAAGAATTTATTTTTTTCAAAAGTTTGTGGATATTTTGCCTTATAGATTGGATCCATAAATAGTCTGAAGGTATAGTCTTTTGCGACTTCTGTGGCTTTTATGTCTTCCTCATCATTTGTTGCCGGGTATGTCATCATAAACGCATTGGTAATGCCAACCTTTAATTCACTTGAAATAGACCTTATCCTTTCTATTGCAAGTCCATGTGCAAGCAAAAGGTGATGGGGAATAATAAGTGACTTAATTGGTTTTCTGTGAGCAGGGGGATGTTCTCCAAGAACATGGGCAAGCAGGTATACAACTATGGGTTCGTTAAGTGTTATCCAATATTTAACTTTATCTTTTAATTCACTTACAATTTTTTGAACATAGTCTGCAAAGTAAAACGCTAATTCTCTGTTATACCATCCTCCTTTTTTTTGAAGAGAGAGAGGAAGATCCCAGTGATAGAGTGTAACAAAAGGAATTATGTTCGCATTTAAAAGTTCATCTACAAGACTTTTGTAAAAATCAATTCCCTTCTGGTTTACTTTTCCTTTCCCTTCAGGAAATATTCTTGGCCAGGAAATGGAAAATCTATAAGCCTTATATCCTAACTCCTTCATTAAAGCAATATCTTCCTTATACCTGTGGTAATGATCACAAGTAACATCCCCATTTGTACCATCAGCAATTCTGCCTTTTTCGTGACTGAAAACATCCCAGATCGAAAGCCCCTTTCCATCTTCATTGTATGCACCTTCTATCTGGTAAGAAGAAGTGGCAGTTCCCCATAGAAATTTATCGGGAAAAGTTATCTTTTGCATTTTTTCCTCCAATCATTTTTTTATACTTCTAACTATACAGGTAAAAATTTGAGTATTTTCATCCAGTGAATTATTAAATATACATTGCCAGCCATAGTTATTTATTAAGTTTTTGAGGTTTTTCACAGTTGTTGTAAGTGTAATACATAATGTGTCATCATTGAATAAGATAGATTCTATATTTTCATTTGCAAGGTATGGGTATTCTTTTTTCACCTTTTCAGGTTCAAAGAATTCCATTTCGTCCTCCTCATTAAAAATTGAAAACACAGCTCTAAAGCATATATCTTTTTAATATTTCTTCAAATGCGTCAATTCTTCTATCTCTAAAGAAAGGCCATATTCTTCTGACATTTTCAATCCTGCTTTTGTCAATTTCTGCAACTATAATTTCTTCTTTACTATCAGAGGCTTTTGCAATTATTTCTCCCTGTGGTCCACACACAAAAGAATTTCCCCAGAAGTCGATCCCCCTTTCACTGGCTGTAATTTTTTCGTTTCCAACTCTGTTTATTGCTGCAATAAAAATTCCGTTTTCAATTGCATGACCTCTCTGAACAGTGATCCATGAATCCAGTTGCCGATTTTTTTCTTCGTCAGAGTCAGCCGGATCCCACCCTATGGCTGTTGGATATACTATTATTTCTGCTCCTTTTAAGGCAAGAATTCTTGCCGGTTCACAGAACCACTGATCCCAGCACACTAAAATTCCGATTCTACCAAGAGATGTTTCTACAGGTGTAAATCCAGTATCTCCAGGAGTAAAATAAAATTTTTCATAAAAGCCGGGATCGTCAGGAATATGCATTTTTCTATATTTTCCAGCAATATTTCCATTTTCATCAATTAGTAAAGCTGTATTATGGTAAATTCCTCTGTCTCTTTTTTCAAAAAGAGAAATAAGAAGGTGGACTTTTAAGGATTTTGCAACTTTTAGATATAACTCTGTTGATTTTCCCGGGATTGTCTCAGCAAACTCGAAAAAATTTACATCCTCTTTCTGACAGAAATAAATTGTATTGTGCAATTCAGATAGACAGATAAGCTCAGCACCTCTTTTTTTTGCTTCTTTGATGTTTTTAATATTCTTCTGGATGTTTTCTTCTATGCTATGAGTGTAGCTTGATTGAATTAATCCCAAGGAGAATTTTTCCTTCATTTGATTTCCTTACTCAACGAGCCTTAAGGCTGTTGGAGTTGAAATTTCTTCCTTTAAAATAAAGTTACCTACTATGGATTTTAATTCTTCTGTCTGTTTTCTGGTCAATTCAACAGAAACCTTTATTTTTTCAATTGCATTTACTAAGGAAGTTAAACTTTCTCTATGAGTATTGATATTATCCACAATCTGGATGGAAATGTCTCTGAGTTCAACAAGTGCTTTGGAGAAATCATCTGTTGCATGTTTTTGTTCAGTCATTGCAACTTTTACTTCCTCTGTAATTTTAACAAGTTCCTGAGTTGCTTTTAGTATTTCTTTTGCTCCATTTGATTGTTCTTGAAGTGCAATGTTAAGCTGGGAAATTATGTCCACATTTTGTTTTGAGTATGCAGTTATCATATCAAGCCCAACTCCAGCTTTTTCAGCTAATTTTACAGATTCGTCAATTTTAGATACAATTGAAGATACAACCTCACCTATATCTCTTGCATTCTTATTTGTATCTTCAGCAAGTCTTCTGATTTCATCAGCAACAATTGCAAAACCCTTGCCTGCTTCACCTGCGTGTGCTGCCTCTATTGCCGCATTCATTGCAAGCAGGTTTGTTTGCTTTGCTATGTTGCTAATCAGCCCTAAGAGTTTTAATATCTGCTGGGAGTATTCTGAAACTTCCTTTACGGATGCTATTGAATCTTTTACTGCCTTACTGCCTTCAAGGGAAACATTATTAAGGTTGATTGAAATATCTTTCGTTTTTGTTGATAGAACCGCAGTGTTTTCAATATTTCTAACCATTTCTTCTATTGAACTGGCACTTTCTTCTACAGCAGAAGCCTGCCTTGTCATACTATTTGCTATACTATCAATATTTCTTGCCATTTCTTCAACAGTGGCTGTAAGTTCTTCTATTCCACTTGCTGCGTTATCAACCTGACTCTGAATTTCTCTCACACTTTTTTCAATAACCTGTGTATTCTTCTTAATATCTTTTTCCATTATTTCTGTTGATTCTTCAGAAGAATTCATTAAAAGTTCAGAAGACACTTTAACCTTAAGCATATCTCTGTTGAGCTTTTCAAATAAAAGGTTGACAAGGTTGGCTATTTCTCCGATTTCATCCTTTGTTTCAACCTCAAGTCTTTTTGTCAGATCAGCTTTTTCTGTACCTGAAACTATGTTGTAGATTTTGTTCTTTACCTTTCCGAGATTCTTTATTAAATATCCCACTACTATTCTTCCCAGAATCCAGATTAATAGTAAATTTATTAATGAGATTATGATTAGATTTCTGTAAAAACCTTTAAACCCTTCTTTAATTACATCGGTGTATATTGTTGTTACAAAAATCCATTTTAAACCCGGGACATCAACGAAATTGGCAAGTTTTTCTTTACCCTTGCCTTTTTCTTCATACTCTACATATTTTATGTTGCCATTTTTCATTTTCAGTATTTTTTTGATATAGGGAAGCTCTGAAATATTTTTACCCATAAGGGTGGTATGCAGGATAACATTTCCCTCATAATCTATTACAAATGAATTACCCTGTATGTTTTCAAGCTGCCGTTCCATAAGGTTTCTTATTTCCTTTAAATTTAAAAAGGTGGAATAATCTTCCACATATGCAGAGGCAGCTATTATCCAGTCCATTTTATCAAAGTATCTTAAGAATGCTACCATTCTTTTTTCTTCGGTTTCTCCTTTGTTTTTCCAGGTATATTCAACAAATCCGGACATTTTTTCCGAGATTCTCCTTATTGTCCAATCACCAAGAAGATCTTCACCTTCAAAACTTGGATGAACTAAAGCAATAACTTTTTCCGGGAAATTGCTTCTATCAAGTACAAAGTAAAAACCATTTTTACCAATCGATTTTCCCTTAAGAAGATTTCTCACTTTTTCTATGTATTCATTTTTTTTCAGTTTTCCTTTCTCATACTCTTCATACATTGCCAGGATGCTTTTAAATTCTTTTTCAGATATTTTTTCAAGATAATCCTTTGCCTGTATTGAAATAATCATCTGCACATTTTCTACAAAATTTTTTGTCTTTTCAAAAATTAGATTTTCGTAACCTTTGTAAGTGTTTATGTAAACAATAGAAGAAAGTATACCGATTATGAGGGCAAAAATAAGAATATTTATAACTATAAAAACCATGGTTATTTTAGTCTTAAGCATAAGATTTTTAAACATTTTTTCCTCCTCGAGGGTTATCTAAAGCACAATTTTTGAATAGTTTTAGCCTTCATTAGTATACATTAACTATGGAAATTTTTCTATAATTTCTAATTAATTCTTAAAAAATAAATATTGTGATAAACTCCTTCATTAATTTTGAAAATTTAAAAGAATGTTTTTATAATATTCGTCTGAATTTTGCATTTTCTTTTAGTCAAGGAGAAGAAGATGGCATTAATAGTCCAGAAGTTTGGTGGGACTTCTGTAGGTGATGTGGAAAGAATAAAGAATGTTGCAAAGAAAGTCATAGCAACGAAGAGAGCAGGAAATGATGTTGTTGTGGTTGTATCGGCTATGAGTGGCACTACGGACTACTTGATCAATTTAGGGAAACAGGTTAATCCAAATCCCTCAAAGAGAGAAATGGATATGCTTGTTTCAACGGGTGAGCAGGTTACAATTGCTCTTTTATCAATGGCTATTCATTATTTTGGAGAAGATGCTATCTCTTACAATGCTCTCCAGATAGGAATTAAAACAACATCTGATTTTACCAAGGCAAAAATTCTCGGGATTAATACTGAAAAGATTGTTGAGTCATTAAAACAAAATAAAATTGTAGTGGTTGCGGGCTTTCAGGGTGTAGATGAAGAAGGTAATATTACCACACTTGGAAGAGGTGGTTCAGATACGACTGCAGTTGCTTTAGCTGCTGCACTTAAAGCCGATAGATGTGATATTTATACAGATGTGGATGGTGTTTATACTGCCGATCCAAGAATTGTAAAGGAGGCAAAAAGGCTTGATTACATAACTTATGATGAAATGCTTGAACTTGCTTCGATGGGGGCGAAAGTTTTGCATGACAGGTCTGTAATTTTTGCAATGAAATACAATGTTCCATTGAGAGTGGTTTCAACATTTGTGGAAAATAAAGGAACTTTGGTTGTTAAGGAGTATAAGAATATGGAAGATTTAGTTATAACTGGAATTTCACAGAAACTTGATGAAACAAGAGTTAATATCGCAGGTATACCTGATAGACCAGGGGTTGCTGCATTGATTTTCAAAAAGCTTGCTGAAAAAAACATTAATGTTAATATGATTGTTCAGTCAGTGGGGAAGGATTCCAAGAGTCAGATTTCTTTCACTGTAATGACGAATGATCTCAACGATACAAAGGAAGTAATGGAAGAAGTAAAAGAAGAGCTTAACGCTGAAAGTATAAGTTATGATTCTGATATTGCTATTGTTTCTGTTGTGGGTATTGGAATGAAGGTTCATGCTGGTGTGGCATCAAGGGTCTTTGATATTCTTGCAAAGGCTAATATTAATATCGAAATGATTTCAACCTCTGAGATAAAAATTTCTGTTGTGATCAGAAAAGAAAGGGCCAGTGAGGCGGTGAAGTTGCTTCACAAGGAATTTTTTGAAAAGTAGTGAAGTTAGATATTTAATGTAAGTGAAAGGAATTGAAAGCAAAGTAAGAAAAGTAGTAAAGAAGAGTGAAAGGCACAATATTTTTAAGTTTATTTTTAATCTGCCTGTGGTAAGTTCTGTTGAGATTTTACTTTTTTGTTTTCAATTGGAACTGTATGAAAGTTAGGGCCTTATGAGTTTTCATCCTGATTTTAGTTTAAGGGATTGTTTTAAGTGCAATTCTCTTTCTATTTTCCATTCATAACATTTAAACTCAATAGTCATATAGTATTCTTTTTTGACATAATTTTGATTTATAATTAAATTTTTTTAATATAAAGCAGGTTTAAAGCGTTTTCTATTTCAAAAGTATTGGGGAGTTATGATGCAGGATAAAATAATTGTCAGAGGAGCAAGAGAACATAATTTGAAAAATGTAACAATTGAAATTCCAAGAAATAAACTTGTTGTATTTACCGGGGTCTCAGGTTCGGGAAAATCCTCACTTGTTTTTGACACAATATATGCAGAGGGGGAAAGAAGATACCTTGAGTCTCTCTCTACTTATGCACGTCAGTTTCTTGGTGAAATGCATAAGCCTGATGTAGATGTTATTGAAGGACTTTCGCCAGCAATTTCCATAGAACAGCAGGTAACGCACGCAAATCCAAGGTCCATAGTGGGGACAGTTACAGAAATTTATGATTATTTCAGATTGCTATGGGGTAGTATAGGAAAACCTTACTGTCCTGAATGCGGGAGAAAATTAGAGGCTACAACGATTGATGAAATAATTGAAGCTGTATTCAGACTTGAACAGGGGACGAAATGTATTATCCTTGCACCAGTGGCTAAAGGGAAAAAGGGGACATTTGCTGATACATTTGAGGAGTTAAAGAAGGAAGGTTTTGTAAGGGTTAGAGTTGATGGAGAAATTATCTCTCTTGATGATATAAAACCACTTGAAAAGAACAAAAAGCATGATATAGATATTGTGGTTGATAGGCTGGTAATTGATGAAAAAAACAGGACAAGAATTACTGATTCAATTGAAACAGCCCTTCGTTATGGCAAAGGTGTTATGAATGTCCTTCTTGTTGAAAGTGGAGAACAGAGGATTTTTTCTGAAAAGTATTTTTGTCCGGAGCATGAGATAAGCTTTGAAGATATTTCACCAAAGATGTTTTCATTTAATGCCCCATATGGTGCGTGCCCGGAGTGTAGTGGGCTTGGTGAAAAACTTGAATTTGACGAAGAATTGATTGTGGATTTTGAAAAGTCAATAAATCAGGGGGCAATAAGAACTCATCCACCCACTCAAACACACTGGATGTCATATTTTGTGGCTTTGTCAAAAAAGTATAAGTTTTCTCTGGATACACCTTATTTTAAATTACCTGAAAGAATAAGGCATATAATAATGTATGGTGATTCTGGAAATCTTAACATCAACTATGAGAATGAAAATTTAAAGTTTTATCTTTCTTCTGCATATGAGGGAGTAATACCCAACTTAAAGAGAAGATATTTTGAAACCCAGTCCCCTGAAATGAGGGAATGGCTTGGCCAATTTATGAAGTCAGTTGAATGTTCTGTATGTAAGGGGAATAGACTTAAGAGAGAAAGTCTTTCAGTAAAGATTATGGATAAAAACATTATGGAAGTTACAAAAATGAATGTGGGTGAATGTTTGAAATTTTTTAGTGATCTGGAAAACTTCCTTACTCCCACAGAAAAAAAGATAAGCGAAAGGATCTTGAAAGAGATAAATAAAAGGCTTAATTTTATCCTTGATGTAGGGCTTGATTATATAACACTTGACAGGAAGGTAAGTACAATTTCAGGCGGAGAACTTCAAAGAATAAGACTTGCATCCCAGATTGGTTCGGGTCTTACAGGAGTTATTTATGTCCTTGATGAGCCGACAATAGGTTTACATGCCAGGGATACTGACAGGCTCATTTCCACACTTGAAAAATTAAGAGATGCTGGTAATACAGTTCTTGTTGTTGAGCATGATGAGGAAGTTATATCCAGAGCAGATTATATATTTGATATAGGACCTGGTGCAGGTATTTATGGTGGGGAAGTTGTGGCATATGGAACAGCTGAAGAAATAAAGTCTTCATTAAATTCACTTACTGGAAAATATCTTTCAGGCAAACTTTTTATAGAGATTCCTTCGAAGAGAAGAGAGGGGAATGGTAAATATATTGAACTTATTGGAGCAACAGAACATAATTTAAAGAACATAACTGTACGTTTTCCTCTCGGAATGTTGATTGCAGTTACGGGGGTTTCTGGCTCCGGTAAGTCCACTCTTGTAAATGATATACTCTATAATGCGATTTGCAGGAAAATTTATAAATCAAAGGGTTATGTAGGAGCACATAAAGAAATTAAAGGAATTGAAAATATAGATAAGGTTATAGAGATTGATCAGAGTCCTATCGGGAGAACACCAAGGTCAAATCCAGCAACATATACTGGTGTATTTACTGAGATAAGGAATCTTTTTGCGGAATTGCCTGAAGCAAAAATGAGAGGTTACAAACCTGGTAGATTTTCTTTCAATGTTAAGGGTGGAAGGTGTGAAGTGTGTGAGGGTGATGGTGTTATAAAGGTTGAGATGCATTTTTTGCCCGATGTTTATCTTACCTGTGAGGTATGTGGAGGAAAAAGATACAACAGAGAGACTCTTCAGGTTTTATACAAGGGCAAGTCGATTGCTGATGTTTTAGATCTTACTGTTGATGAAGCATACGAATTCTTTTATAACATTCCGAATATAAGAAGGAAACTTGAAGTGTTAAAAGAGGTGGGACTTGGATATATTCATTTAGGACAATCAGCAACAACACTTTCAGGGGGTGAAGCACAGAGAATAAAGCTTGCAAAAGAACTTTCTAAGGTTGAAACGGGAAGAACACTTTACATACTTGATGAACCTACAGTGGGTTTGCATTTTGATGATACAAAAAAGCTTATTAATGTCTTACAACAACTTGTCAATAAAGGAAATACTGTAATTGTAATAGAACACAATATGGATGTTATAAAGGTAGCTGACTGGATTATAGATTTGGGGCCTGAAGGAGGTGAGAATGGCGGAAGAGTAATATTTGAAGGTACTGTATCAGATCTTATTAAAAATAAACAGAGTTATACTGGAAAATATTTGAAAAGGTATCTTGAGAAATTTAATCAGATATAATCTATGTGCTATCTTAACAAATATTTAAAAGTTATATTTTTTTCCGATAATTAAAAGTGTTAATTTAATAATTCGGTTAGAATTTGCTATTTTTACTTTAACTTAGCAAAGGAGAACTTAGTATGGAATTTATACTTATAATTGTTATTTCAGCTTTCTTTATTGGATACTATATATTTATTACATTCAGGGAAGTAAAGATAAAAAAGGCTGAAAAGGCGGTCAAATCGGGTGATCTTGATACAGCTCTTGCAATTTTTATGGAGGCTTTAAGAAAAAATCCAGATGATGTTGAAACTTTGTGGCATCTTGGAAATATAAACGAGGAAAAACAACTTTATCCCGAAGCTATTGGGTACTATACGAAGCTGATAGAATTAAATAAAGAATCCAAATACTATTCGAGGTTCGAACTTTTTAAAAGGGTGGGTTTGCTTTATAGAAAAATTAAAAGAGATCAGGATGCCTTAGATTATCTATTGGAGGCATACAATCTTCTGCCCTCCTCAAAAGAGGTTCTGTATAATATTGCTTCCATAATTTATTCTCAAAAATATTTCTATAGAGCAATTCCTTTTTTTGAAAAGGCAATGGATGGATACAGAAACAATCCAGAATTTTTAAAGGACTTCGGCTTCTGTTACTTAATGGTAGAGAAGTGGGAAGAAGCCCTTTCACTTCTTGAGGAAGCAAATAAGCTTGATAATACTGATTACAGAAAAAAATTTCTTTTAGCATATGTTTACTTAAGACTTGGATATTATTCAAAATCAAGAGAACTTATAGAAGAAATTGCAAATAAGTATAAAGATTTAATGAATATAAATGAACTTTTTTATGCGGTAAAGATACTTTATCTCGTTTACCTTAATGACAAACATTATGATATTGTTAAGGATTTGATTACACAGCTTGAAAATATAAACAACAACATTCCAGAGACTCCTTATAAAGACGATATTAATATGGCCACTTTCTTTTTTAGAGTTTGCCAGGAATACTATGATATAGCCCTTGAAATTCTTGCCAAGTCTATATCATTTAAACCTTCTGAAGAAGAGCTTTCACAGGAGGAAAAGGAGGAAGAAAAGAAGAGCCAGAGCCATCTTTATGAACTTGTTTCCATTCTTGCAAGATATAAAAGAGAAAAAGAACTTCAATTGTATGCTGAAAAAAAACAATTCAGGGATGAAATAGAATTTTCAGCCCTTGAAAATAAAGCATTGGAAGCGAAAAATGAACTATTGGAAATTTTTGAGAACTGGAAGTGGAATTTTTTAAGTAAGGATGCATTATGGGAATTCTTTGGTCCAAAAGTAGAAAGTCGTTTTGATCCTTCTTTAATTATAGAGAAATATACGGAAAGTAAACTTACTACATTAAAGAAACAAACGAAGATTGGACTTGCAAAGAGAGAAGAGAAAGAAGAAAAAATCGAAGTTGAAGAGGATTTATGTGAGAAAATTCTTCAAATGGACATTCCATCTTTTTTAAACCTTGCAAGAGAACTTGCTGACAAAATGGGCTTTAAGATTATAAGTCAGAGTGTAAAAACGGATCCGATTGCTTCTTCAGAAGGAAAGGGTGTGGATTTTCTCTGTGTGGAGAAATATCAGCCATCTACGAGGGTGCTTTTTTGTTTCAGAAGGTGGAGGGAGTCTATAGGTTATCTTTCACTTATGAATATGGTTGAGGCAATGAAAACCCTGCAAGTTGCAAGACTTGTGATTGTTTCTACTTCATATCTTTCTTCGGAAGCAGGTCATGCTGTTGAAAATGATAAAAGAATTACATTTTATCATTGTGATGATGTAGTACATTATCTGGAATAGGAATGTGAAAATGTTAAAAAAAATTTTTTATGTTGTATTTGATATTTTTCTTTTAATTATAATTGCTGGATGGACATATCTTCTCTACAGAGAGTTTTTAAGTCTACCGGATAATTCTGAGTTGCTTAGGTTTTCACTTTTTCAGATCAAGCTTATATTGTTTACACTTTTTTTGATTTCATCCGTCACATTTCTGTGGTTTACTACTTCTTCACAGAAGAAGAAAGCCCTTTCAATAGACAATCCACATTTGAAAGATTTAGAAGAAAACCTTAAGAGGATAGCTTTTCTTTTGGGAGAGAAAAAAGAAGAGGATCTTCTTTCTGAAATCTCAACCTCATATTTTTCGGAGGTAGAAAAGCTGGTAAATGTAAAAAGTATTGAAGAACTTTTTAATGATTTTATAAGAATATCGAAGAAAATCACCAAAGCTAGACGTATTTCTATAGAATTTTATGATTTTTCAAAACAAAAGCTTACCCCTATAAAAACAATAGGATTTAAACTCGATGATAAATTTGTAAATCTTTCTTCTAATCCACCTTCAAAGATAGTGTTTGAGAGTGGTAAAAAACTTTTTGTTACAAACATTGAAACACATCCTCTTTTAGCAAGAAAAAATAATCCGGCTTATCTTAGAAAATCATTTATGATATTTCCAGTAAAAATGTTCGGTATTAATTTTGGCGTGATAAATTTTTCAGAGAAAAATTCGGAGGATGGGATTTTTACATCACAGGAGTTTGAAGCTGTTTCGATACTTGTTTCAATGTTTTCATTAAAAATTGAAAATATTTTACTTTACTTTTCGCTGGAAGATCTCCTTGAGAAGTAGGACATTTCTTTCTTTTTAAACTGGTGTAGCAAAAAATTTTCCCCGACCTGGATAGGGGAGAGGTCGGGGAAACGGTTGAGGATGATTTTTATAGAGAAGATGTAGAGTTTTATTGAATGTCATCAAGCTTAAGGAAGTTAGAGTAAGTATACCCATTTTTTGAGTAAAAACTTTCTTTAAGTTGTTCTTTGTCTTTTTTAGCAAACAACTGTAGTATCTTTTTTACAAACATTACATCAATTCCATGCCCGCCTTTGTAAGAGACAATATATCCTTTGAGGTCAAAAGGCAGGAGAGCAAGTGCACCAATTAAGTCTAAAATTTTATGTCTTACAGGCTCATCATTGTATCGCGAGCCATTTATAACCTTGTTTTCAGTTTTACTGAAAACATGGACATTTTCAAAGTTTGCTCCCAGCACAAGCCCGTTTTTATAATACTCATCAAGATCCTCAATAAAACCAAATGTTCTTGCATTAGAAATTTCATCAATGTATTTTTTTTCTGAGAATTCTATTGTTAAGTTTTGTGTACCTATGGGCGAATTTGGAAAAGAAATTGTATAGTTTATCTTCAGCCCATTATGAGGAAGAATTACAATAAACTTATCTTCTGATTTTATCCATACAGGTGATACAATTACGAATTCTGGTTTAAGTGCAAGCTGTTTTTCTATTCCACACTCTTTTATCCTTCTTACGAATTCTTTTGTGCTGCCATCCATTATTGGAGTTTCGGTAGAATTTATTTCTATTATGCAGTTATCAATTCTTAATCCATAAAGAGCAGAGGCAATGTGTTCTACAGTTTTTATTATTACCCTTCCGTTGCTTATAGTAATGTTGTTTTTTGTGTCAGTCACATAGTCTGGAGAGTATGGTATAAATTCATGCAAGCCAGCGTTGTTGTACAAGAAAACTATACCGGTATTTTCTGGGGCTGGTTTTAATGTAATTTTTGACCTTTTGCCACTGTGGAGTCCACTGCCTTCAAAGGAAATTTCTTTCGATATTGTATTTTGATTTCTCATTTTTCCTCCTGAATGGATTACTAGCAAAAATTATGCCAGTTTTTTTATTTTTATTTACATACAGCATAATTAGTTGAGAATGGCCAGGTTTCTGAAAGTTATAATTAGTGAAAAAAATTATACACTTTTGTGTGAGAGTTTTTCTAAGTAGTCTGAAAGTATTTTGCACGCAGCATACTTGTCAATTTTTTCCTTAATTTTTTTTCGGTTTGTTTTTATAGACCTCAAGAAGTATTCAGCATACACAGTTGTGTAAGCTTCATTGAAATATTCCACTTCAATTTTAAAGTTAGTTTTCAATTTTTCTCCAAATTCTTTCACCTTCTCTATTGAGGCTGTTGGTCTATCAAATTCAGGAATTCCAATAATTATTTTTTCAAAATGATAATAATCAATAAGTTTTTTTAAATTTTCCATAAGTGATCCGTCATTTTTTAAAACATCAAGGGGGGTTGCAATTATTTGCATTTCATCAGAAATTGCCAGCCCAATTCTTTTTTCACCGTAGTCAATGCAGAGTAATCTACCCATTTGCTATTTCTTCTATAATTTTATTTGCTATTTTTTCTATAACTGGAGGAGAACCAAGTTTTTTCTTGATTTCTTTGTAGTAATTATGATACTTTTTCTTTTCATCTTCATTCATTTCTAAAAATCTTTTTGCTTCTGTGAATATTCTTTGCGGATTGCACTCATCCTGTAACAATTCAGGAAAAACTTTTTCATCAAGGATAATATTTGGCATTCCGATCATTTTCTTTTTTACAAGAAATTTTCCAATGAAAAAAGAGAGGGGAGAAATTCTGTAACATATAATTACCGGCTTTTCGAATAATGTTGCTTCAAGTGTTGTTGTTCCTGATGCAGCGATTATAAGGTCAGAAATTGTCATAATTGAATATGATTCATTTTCCACTGTTTTTACTATTCCTTCTAATTTTTCTTTTTCTATGGCGTTTTGAATGATAGATTTATACGCAGGGTGGGAAATAGACAGTATAAAATCAGTATTGAATTCTTTTGAAATCAACTTTATACTCTTTAACATTGGGAATATAAGATTTTCTATTTCCTGATATCTGCTTCCTGGAAAAATTCCGATAATTTTTTTGTTGTCTTTTATCTGCATTTTTTCATAAAAATTTTTGTCAATTTTGAAGCTGGAAATAAGTTCTGTCAGGGGATGGCCAAAATAATAAACATTTTTTGTATATTTTTTGTAAACAGCATAATCCTCGTAAAATGGTGTGAAAAATGCTTTTACATTCTTTGCAAGCTTGGGAGCATTCCACATTCCCCAGATTGATACATGTGGAGGAAAATAATAGAAAGTTGGTATACCCAGCTTTTTACAAAATTTTGAAAGTGGTATGTTGATTCCCTGATGGTCAACAAGAATTACAGCATCAATTTTGTTGTTTTTTATATATTTTAATGTAGATTTAAAAAATCTCTGATGGTATTTTAAAAATTTGATTGAGTCAGTAAGACCTATTGCACTGAATATTGTATTTTCTTCAGTTATAAGTTTAACTCCTGCGCTTGCCATGTATTTTCCACCTGTGCCAGCAAAGTTTAAGGAAGGGTCTATTTTTTTCATTTCCTTTACAAGTGCAGAAGCATGCATATCTCCGGAGATTTCACCAGCAGATAAAAAAATTGTTTTACTCATGGTGTGAATTTAGAATACCCCTTTTAGATTTTTTGACAAAGTCCACTATGTGAGCCACATATTTGTTTGAAGAAAATTCCTTTTCAATGATTGCAAGGGATTCACTTCTTGGTCTGCTTTTATCGTAAAGGATTTTATATGCTTGTTTGATGATTTTTCTATCTTCTTCTGAAAAACCTCTTCTTTTTAGCCCAACCACATTTATACCTCTGAACTCTGCCGGAGATCCTTCGACAAGAGAGTAAGGAGGAATATCCTGTGGAATTTTACTTAAGCCAGAAGTCATAGAATATTCTCCAATTCTGCAATGCTGATGAACGGTAACATTTCCGGATAGAAATGCGAAATCTTCTACTTCAACATATCCTGCAAGCAAACATCCATTTGCAAGTATAACATTATTACCAAGTTTGCAGTTGTGAGCCACATGGCTGTTTGCCATAAGGAAACATTTGTTTCCCACAATAGTCTTTTCTCCACCTGCGCCATTTACAGGTGTGTGAATTGTTACTCCTTCCCTGATTATGCACCCCTCACCAATTTCTATAAGTCCCTTCTGCCCATCAAAGGAATAATCCTGTGGTGGCTCGCCAATTGCTGCAAAAGGATAAATGACAGTCCCTTTACCAATCTTAACCCACCCAGTAATTCTAACAAAAGGTCCAATTTCACATTCATCCGCTATTTCTATCTCACCATCAATTACACAATAAGGGTGGAACTTAACATTTTTGCCAATTCTGACGTTTTTACCTATAATTACTGTTGGATGAAACTCACTCATTTTTGTTCCTTTCAAGTTCTTTTTTTAGCATTTCTTCAACAAGGGCAAATCTCTTTCTGTTTTCAGGATTTAATTCCATAAGGTTTTGATGAGATTCAAGAAGAAGTTTAATGTCCTGATAGTTTTTTTCAAGTTTTTTTTCTATTTCTTCTGTAACCTCTATATTTTTAAAAGTCTTTCCCTCCTGCAGGGGAATTACCTCTAAAAGCCCCATATTTGAAAGTATTTCCTTTACTTTTTCAGAAGGATTAAGAATAATGAGGTTTGAAGATGGAAATTTCTTTTTAAGTTTTTTCTGGATGGATATTATTACACCGATGAATGAACTGTCGAGATATGTAGAAGAAGAAAGTTCAAAGTAAATATTTTGAATTTCTTCTTTTTCAATCTTTTCAGAAAGATACATAAAAAGGTCAGAACAGTACTCCATTGTTCCTTTTCCTATAACCTTTACCATATATCCGCATTCAATCTTACCTACAAGTACCTTGGAAGAATCCATATAATCCTCTAAAAATCAAACTCCTTTGATATGGTCGGAATGCTTGTAACATTTTGATGAAAGATATTATCAATTTCATTCTTTTCTAAAATTTTTGCCTCTCCCGTGAAAACCATTCCTTCTTCTGCAAAAAATCTCCTTGTCCAGAGATTGCCAATCAGCTTTCCTGTGGAAAGAATATCAATTCTCTCTGTACAGTAAAGATTTCCTTTTACCTTTCCACCAATTCTTACAGCTTTTGCATAAATATCACCTATAATTCGTCCTTTTTCACCAACAAGTACAACCCCGGAACTTCTTATAGTCCCCTTAAAATCTCCATCAATTCTAAGAAGACCATCAGAGCGAAATTCTCCCGAAAAACAATTTTTTACTCCAATTACACTATTTGATGTTAATTCGGAAGGTATAGTTTTCTCAGTTATTTCTTTGAAAGTCCCATTATTGTTTTCCACGATTTCCCCCGCGAAAATTTTTAATTTTCAGGATTTATTGTAACATTGAGGTAAAAGGCAAAGGATCAATAGGCTGACCTCCAACTCTTACTTCATAATGCAGGTGATATCCAGTGGATTTTCCTGTTGAACCCACATAGCCTATCACCTGACCCTGTTTTACAAATGCCCCGGTATATATACCTGTGTTGAATCCAAGTAGATGAGCATATCTTGTTGAAAAACCATACTTGTGTTCAATTTCTACCATCCATCCATACCCAGAACTCCATCCAGCAGTTTTTACAACCCCATCTGCTGTTGCAAGAATAGGTGTGCCTGGAACAACCACAATATCAACCCCTGTGTGAAATTCTCTTTGCCAGGTATAAACGGGATCTCTTCTATAACCAAAAATGGATGATATGTGCCCTCTCTGTGGTAGAGGGTATATTGAAGGAATTTCTTTTAAAAGCCTTTTGTAAGATGAAATAAATAGGCCCATTCTGTAAATATTATCCTTTGTGATTTCAAGTTCTTTTTTGAGTTTTTCAAGTTCGGTAATTTCTTTTGGCAGGTTTCTGTTGGAGTATTCTTCTGCAAGGGAAATTTCTTTTGTTGTATAAATTTCTTCTTCCTTACCTGCTGATTTGATGATGTTGTTAATATCAGCTTTAAACATAGTGAAACGCTTTGAAACACTTTCTATACTTTTTTTGTATTCCTGAATTAATGCTTTTGTATACTCGCTCTGCGTTTGTAGAAAAGTCAGTTCTTTTTTTGTCTGCTGATTGTTGGAAATGGCAATAACAGAGGTTATAACGGTAATAATAAGAGTCACAGAAAAAACAAACATAATATAATTCGAAATTTGAATGTTTATAATTCTCTTTTCTGAATGAGGAACTATCATTAATGTTAGTTTCTGTGATCCCTTTTGATGAATCTTATATAAAATTTTTGCTATTTCTCGTTTTATGTTGGAAAATGTCATTATCCACCATTCTTTAAATTTTGTCCACTTTGATTTTCTATACATTTCGGCTTTTGATCTGAAAGTTGGTTTTTTTATAAGTTCTTTTGCCATAATTAATACCCTCACAAATAAATTTTTTATTAATTTTATGGATAAAAAGGAGAACTATCCACCATTTTCATTATACATCTGTCCTGAAACAAATTCAAGATTTTGCATATTATTTTTTTTAAATATCCTGAAGAATAACAGAGGTTTATAATAAGCACTATATTAATCGAAAATTTTATTTGATTTTATTAATAAAATGAAATAAAATAAATGTGCATTATAATAAAATGGGGGAAGTGATTATGATTTCAAGAAGGGCATTAATGGTTGATTCTTCGGGTATAAGAAAAGTCTTTGATCTTGCGGCAAAGCTTAAGGACCCAGTGAATTTAAGTATTGGACAGCCGGACTTTGATGTTCCAGAAGAATTGAAAGAAGAGGCCATAAAAGCGATAAAAAAGGGTTTTAACAGATATACTGTAACTCAGGGAATTGAAGAACTGAGATTTAAGGTTTTAGAGCATATTGAAAAAACTCGCGGTAAAAAATATGAACTTTCTAATGTTATAATTACATCAGGTGTATCTGGTGGGCTTTTGCTTGCTTTATTTTCAATAATAAACCCGGGTGATGAAATTGTTTTTTTTGATCCCTACTTTGTTATGTATAAGCATCTTGTTAACCTTCTCGATGGTAAACCTGTAATTGTTGATACCTATCCGGACTTTAAGATTTCTGAAGAAAAATTAAAAAATGCCGTAAATGATAAGACAAAAGCAATAATTTTGAATTCTCCCTGCAATCCAACAGGTTATGTTTATACTCAAAAGGATATAGAGACTATTGTGAAAATAGCCAGGGAAAGAAATATATTGCTTATTTCTGATGAAATTTATGATGGCTTTGTGTATGATGAAAGATTTATAAGTCCGATAAGTTTTTATGATAAAGTTTTGATACTTGGTGGTTTTTCAAAAACTTATGCAATGACGGGATGGAGACTTGGATATGCTGTAGGAGATGCTGAGTTAATTGCTCAGATGATAAAACTTCAGCAATATTCTTTTGTCTGTGCCCCTTCACCCTTTCAGTACGCTGCTGTAAAGGCTTTAGATTTTGATACAACCCATTTTAGGAATGCTTATAAGAGAAAGAGGGACCTTGTTTATGAAGGGTTGAAAGAAAAATTTGATGTGGTAAAACCTGGCGGTGCTTTTTACATTTATCCAGCTTTAAGAAAAGGAAGTGTTGATAAATTTGTTGAACTTGCCATTTCAAATAATGTGCTTATTATTCCGGGAAATGTGTTTTCTGAGAAAAATACAAATTTCAGAATTTCTTTTGCAGCAAAAGATGAAGACATTCTTCGTGGAGTTGATATTTTGAATAGAATTATAGATAATTTTTAGAAGGTGAATTTTATGTGGAAAGCCATCTTTTTAGTAGTTTTTGCATTTCTATTGTTTGATTGTACTGGCAGGCCAAGACTTATGAATTTTGAGGTTTTCTTTTATGCCCCTCTTGGTACTAACATAAATGAAATTGGTAACAATTATCAGGAACTGAAAGAAGAATTTTCTAACCAGACTGTTATTTATAACGATTATATTGATGTTCCTACAAGTATTCAGATCTACAGGAATAGAATCTTTATTGCGGATAAGTATAACAAAAGGGTGGTGTCTTTTTCATTAAGCGGGGGTGATACAAATGTATTTGTAATTTCAAACAGGGGTGAGGGTTATGAGTTTGATATTCCTTTGAATGTTGTTGTTAACAAGTATGGAGAAATTTATGTTCTTGGTATAATTACTAATGTTATGATTAATGAAAAGAAAACAAATAGTGAGGATTTCCAGAATAATTGTTGCTATATATATAAATTTTCTCCAGGTGGAAAGTTTATTTATGCAATTGGAGAAAATGGCGTTAATTCTGGCAGGATGCCTTTACCGGAAAGAATTGACATTGATCTTTTTGATAACCTTTATGTGTATATTCCAAGATATGATGGGGATGATAAAAACATAAATGTAAAGAGATACTCGATTTCAGGGGAACTTACTTTTGAATTTGACACAAAATATATTTCAAAAACAAATTATTCCGGTGATGAAGTTTATCTGAATTTTATTTCCACAATACACAATTTAAAGAATGATGAAAGGCTTGTAATTTCTTCAAGAAGTTATCTTATTAGAAAGGGAGAGAAGAACTTCACTACACCTGAAAATTTTTATAATGTTGTAGATGTTTATAGCATTTTAAAAAATGCCATTACAAGAAATATTTTTAAGTCTAGAAAATACTATGCAGATATAATGACAGTGACTTATGATGATATAATTGTTTTATCTTCCTACGATGAGAGAGCTAAAGCAATAAAATTTGAGTTTGTAGATATAAGTGGTGATAATTTAAAGAAGGAAGTTTACTATATGCCACCACTTTCCTCAATTTATCATACAGTTGGTTACTGGGTGGATAAAAATGGAAATATATATAGTATTGTGGTAAAAGGTGAAAAATACTTTGTTATTTTGAAGTGGAAAAAAGTAAAAAGCAGGGCATAAGCTTATGAAAATAGCTTTCGGGATAACTGGTGGAATCAGCATATATAAAATTCCCTCTCTTATAAGGATGCTTGTAAATGATGGACACGAAGTGAAAGTTGTGATGACTGAAAATGCAGCCAGACTTGTAAATCCATTGGTTTTTAAAGTTGTTTCTGGAAATGATGTTTATATGAGGGATTTTTCCCGGAATTATCCCCTTGCTCACATAGATTTAGGGGATTGGTGTGATGAGTTTGTAATTGCTCCATTGACTGCCAATACCCTCTCCAAAATTGTTAGCGGTATTGCTGATAATTTGTTGACTTCAGCTTTTATTGCCTGTGATAAGAAAAAAATTCTTTTTCCTTCGATGAATGTGAAAATGTATGAATCAAAGGTTACTCAGGAGAATATAAGAAGGGCAAAATCTTATGGCTGGACTGTTGTAGAACCAGACACTGGTGAACTTGCATGTGGCTATAGTGGAAAAGGAAGGTTACCCTCAGTTGAGAAGATTTTCGGGATAATTACAAGGAATGTGAATGAGCCACTGAAAGGGAAGAAATTTATTGTTACTGCTGGAAGCAGTATTGAAAGAATAGATCCTGTAAGATACATTTCAAATTTTTCTTCGGGTAAGATGGGGGTTGAGATTGCAAAGTATCTTTACAGAATGGGAGCTGATGTTTTGCTTGTGTGTGGTAGAGTTTCTGTGAGTCTTCCGGAGTATATTGACACTATTTCTGTGGAATCCACTTCTGAAATGCTGGATGTTCTGGAAAAAAAGTTAAAAGATTTCGATGGATTGTATATGGCAGCTGCACCCGTTGATTTTATGCCAGAAGAAATAAGCAAAAGTAAGATAAAGAAAGCTGATAAATTAAATATTGGTTTAATAAAAACACCGGATATTTTAGGAAGGCTAAAGATTCTTTATCCTGATAAATTTTATGTGGGTTTTGCCTTAGAAACAGATGATCCTTTCGAAAACGCCGTAAGTAAGTTGAAAAATAAAGGTCTTGATTTTATTGCGCTGAATGTTGTGACAGATGATTTTAATCCTATGGGAAGTGATGAAAACAGTGTTACTATTATAAGCAAAGATGGAATAAGAAAGGAAATAGTAAAACAAAAAAAGGATGTGGTTGCGGCCTGGATAGTGAGCAACACACTGGGGTTATGTGAAAAATGATTTTGCTTGGAATAGATCCTGGTATAGAAAGGATGGGATATGCTGTGGTTGATAATTCATCAACAATAATTCCTTTAGAGTATGGCCTTATCAGGACAGATCCATCGAATGGTCAACCAGAAAGGCTTTTTGAGATCTGGGAAAATTTGAAAAGCATTATTGAAAAATATAAGCCTTATGCTATTCTAACAGAAACGGTATTTTTTGCAAAGAACCTTAAGACCGCAAATATCATTTCTGAGGTCAGGGGTGTGATCAAAGTATTAAGTGTGGAATATGGTTTAAAGTTTTATGAATTTTCTCCACTTCAGGTAAAGATGGCAATAAGCGGGTATGGGAAGGCCACAAAAAATCAGGTAAAAAAGGCTGTTCAGCTGATTTTAAATCTTAAGGAAATGCCTGATATTGATGATGTTATAGATGCATTAGCAATATGTATTTGTGGTTCGGGAAAAATCAAATGGAGGAATTGAGATGCCAAAGCTTAGTAAGAAAAATCTGCTAATTTTTATAGCTGGTTTTGGAATAGGAATAGTTTTATTAATTTTTGTGGTTAAAAATACACTTGATTTGATGGAGCAGATACTTACCCCACAACCTCCTGAAGGATTCAAGAGTTTTTTTACTATCAAAAAGGAAAAGACAAATAAGGAAGGTTATATCAGGGAATTTATTGTAAAAAAACCCGCCGCCTATCTCTTTTTTGTCGCACCAAATTTTAATGGAAATAAAATTGTAAAATTTATTTCTGAAAAAAGACTTATAGGATTATATACTAATGAAATTATAATGCTTGAAAAGGATTACGGAAGTTCACAGGTGTTTTTGCTTTTGTTGCCGGGAAGTTATAAGTTTTTTATAAATTTTGATATTGCCGGCGCATCTATATTTTTTTATACAAATGTTATTGAACTTTCAAGCAATTATGTAAATAGAATTTTAAAGATTGATAGGGGAGAAATATATAATCCTCCTGAAGGTTTTAGAAAGTTTTTTGCAACAAACCTTAATGGTCTTGATGTGAATAATCTCTCAGCCGGCGGGTTTGAAGTTATAAACCCTGGAGAATATAGTTTTTGTGCATATTCAACTATGTGTAAGAAGGGGAGATTTTCCTTAAGACTTGTTGGTGGAGGTTATCAGGGAGTAGATATCTTGAATGAAAAGAGGACCATAAGTGATCAGGTCTCTCTTTATCTAAATAAAGGAAAATATGAAATACTTTTATCTTCCTATGAGGCCGATTGTGATGTGGTTTTATACATTACGAATGCTTTGTGAAAATTTTTTGTCTGTTTTTCTTTTTGGAAAGGATCTGGAAGTTAAATGAGATTTAGTTTATCACTTTTTGTTTTAGTTTTTCATAAAGTTTGTGGCAAGAAAATATCCTGATCTTATTTTTTCTTGACTGACGAATATTTTTTCATTAAGATATTTTCTTAAAAATTTTAATTTTTGTGGGATAGGAAATTGGAATATTTTAAGTTAAAAGGTACTTATGATATTTTGCCTGAGGAAAGTGATTTTTATCTATGGATTATAGAAACCATTCGTAATGAAGCCAGCCTTTTTGGTTATAAAGAGGTATTTTTCCCTGTTATTGAGTATGCCAGTCTTTTTCTAAGGGGTGTGGGAGAAGCTTCAGATATTGTTGTTAAAAAGGAAATGTATGTTTTTGAAGACAGGGGCAAAAGGCTTATAGCCTTAAGACCGGAGGGGACGGCCTCCAGTGTGAGGCTGTTCCTTGAAAATAATCTTTTTATGAAGGGATATTCTGCTAAACTTTTTTATTTTGGACCAATGTTTCGGGCTGAAAATCCGCAGACAGGAAGATACAGACAGTTTTATCAATTTGGTTTTGAGTATTTAGGGGATGGTACTCCATATGTCGATGCTGAATTAATAAAGTTAAACATTTCCATTTTTAATAAACTTGGGATCGGAAATTACAGACTTTATATAAATTCAATAGGTTGCAAAAATTGCAGGAGTAAGTATTTCGAAAAGTTAAAGGAATTTTTTGGGAATTATATTTCTGAAATGTGTGATGATTGTAAGGTAAGATACGAAAAAAATATTTTGAGGATCCTTGATTGCAAGGAAGAAAAATGCCAGACATACATTTCAAGGGCACCAAAGAGCCTTGATTTTTTATGTGAAGACTGCAAAAAGCATTTTGATGAATTGCAACAAATTTTACTGAAAGAAAATATAGATTTTGTGATTGATCATAGACTGGTTAGAGGGCTTGACTATTACAATAAAACTGTGTTTGAATTTAAATCTGATATTCTTGGTGCTCAGAGTACATTTTCTGCTGGCGGAAGGTATGATTACCTTGTAAAAGAACTCGGTGGTATGGACACACCTGCATGTGGATTTGCGATAGGAATGGAAAGACTTGGTATGGTTGTTGAGCTGTCTAACTCAAAAAAGAAGGTTGATTATTATATTTCCCCTGTTGTTTATGTAGCAACTGTAGGGACTGAAAATATCCACAAAAGCATTGAAATTATTAAGTTTTTCAGGGAAAATGGTATTTCAACAACCACGGAATATAAACATTCAAACTTAAAAAAACATCTTAGGTCAGCTGATAAAATGAAATGTAAATATGTCCTTTTTGTTGGCGAAAATGAAATTAAAAATCAAAAGTATATCTTAAGAAGATTATCCGATGGTTTTCAATGGGAAGATAACTTGGATGGTATTCTTAGCATTATTAGGAAGAATTAATATCTCTTAGAAAAAGTTTTATTATCTTAACAGATTTTGGTTTTTTATTTATTATTTAATCTTTGAAGTTACTTCAAGTATAGTTAGATATGTCGAAGTTTCAACATCTTATAATAATTAGATTTTTTTAATCAGATGAATTATTCCGAAAGTGTTAAGTTTAAACCTTTACTTTTGTTAAAAATTTTCACTACAGCATAGAAATCTAATATCCAAGGCTTAAATACTTCTGGGGTCCAATCTTTTCAGTAAAAAGTCGTGATTATTAGAAAACTTTGTAAATTTAAAACCTTCTGAAGCAAAAAAGATGCTATTTATATCTGTAATACCTTTGCAGATTTTCCCATGACCTGTCGTATGTTTTTTCCCCTTCAGGGGAGAAAAAACATGCCGGAAATTCTCTATTATCCCTGTGGTAAGCAAGACAGGCTTTGCAGTTTCCATGTCTGGGACAACCGGGATAGGTGCATCTGCAGGTGTCCATTTTTATCCTCCTCATTTAGTTCAGTATTTTAAAGAAATACTTGCAAAAAAAAGGTTTCTCTCTATATTAAAGCCTAAATTTATTTCCTCTGTTTGAAGTGCAAATGCTGTTAGGCCTGTTGAAATTACTCCTGAAATTACAAAAAAGTTTAGATAAGTTTTTGACATATTCTCGTAGTATGAATAATTAATTCTGTCATATTCTTTCTGTAGAGAAAAATATCTGTCTTTAAAATATTCACCAAGATAATGAGAATATATCGAAAGTCCCAATATTGATGTAGTAATTCCCCAGCTTAAGAAATCAAGTCCCCACATAAGCTTTTTAACGTATTCTGGGTATCCAAGAGTTTTATTCAATCTTGAATCTATTTCTACAATTTCATTTGTATTGTTTAATATGATTGTGTAGTAAGAAGGTACAAAATTAGTTTCCCGGGGGTGGATTATTATTCTTTGCTGCATCTGAAGAGGTAAATTTGAAATTACCAGCGGAGTATTTCCAACATATTGAGATTCTAAAAATACTTTTGAATTTGAAGGATTTGATGTAATTTTTAAAATCCCACCCACTGATTTTTTTTTAAGGTCTTTGAATATATAATTTGTGATATTTGGTTTGATTTCACCTTCTACCACCAAATTGTGGTATTCCTGTTTTGAAAAAGTAAATCTGTGTTTTTTTGCAACTATTGAAGGGAAGTAAAGCGGTGTTTTGCCGATGAAAATACCATCCACATAAACGCTTACGTCTTCGGGGTTAGAGGTTACTATTATGTCACCTACTGGTTTGTTTAATACCATCTTTCTTACTTCTTTTATAAAACCCCAGAGATTCTCCTGAATACTGTCTTCTCTTGCGGAAATATTGAATTTTTTAATATTTAGATTTGAGCTGGAAGTACTTAAAACAAAATTACTTAAAATAATTTCTATGTTGATTATTTTTGTGCCTGTTTTTTTCTTTTCTTCTACTTTATAGCTACCTCCAATTGTATAGTAAATAATGTTGCTTAAAAGAGTAAGATTTGAAGAACTTTCGATATTGGAGACATTAATTTTTAAATAACTTGCTTCATTTGTGAGGTCAGGTATTTCGTTGGAAAGAATATAAAGAAAGTTTTCTTTTGGAAGCGTAGCTATATTGGTGTTTACAATATTTGAAACAGAGTAGTTTGTGATTGTATTTGTAATATAGTTTGTTATATTTTCTTGTTTCCACTGAACTATTTTCTTTTTTCCTTTTTGGGTTTCTATTTTATTTGAAGTTGTGATTATCTCTGTTGTTACATAGTTGGAATATGAGATTGAGTACTGGGTTAGCCTGGTATTAAAATTTGTAGCATATTTATAAAAGTAAGAATCTTTTTTTATTACAATGTCTTCAATATCTTTCGTAAGTGGTGTAGAGTTAACTTCAAAAGGTATATAGGCATTTTCATATTCTAAGAAGTATAGAAACTCATATAAACTGTTTTGAATGGCAGTGGAAAGATAATCTATTTCTTTGTCTTTTGAATTATTTTCAAATGGAAGTATGTATATATTTACACTTTTATTTACTTTTTCCAGGATCTTTGACTTTAGAGTTTCTTTCTGCATTAAAATTTCTTCCTTTGAAAATCTTTGAATACAACCTGTGTAAAAAAATAGAAAAATAATAAACAAAAACCTGGTGGTGTTTTTCATATCTCCAGCTTCTTTTGTTATTATAATTATTATAGCAACTACTGGCTTAAAAGTAAAATTTGATGCTGTTTTGATAATTTCTTAGCATTTTGATAGCTCTTTTAAAATTCTGGACTATTGTGGGTAATTTGTGCTAAAATATAATCAATAAAAAACTGGTGGAGGAAGTTATGAAAAATCTTGGGATATGTTTTTTGCTTCAATTTTTGTTGATGCACACCTTTTTATATTCTGAATCCCAGGGAAAGGAAGAAACTTCTAAAGGCAAGATAATACTTCCAGATGTTCCAATTGTCATTGAGGATGAAAGTAAAGCCGAGGGTTATACAAACAAAGAACCAAAAACTATTATGGAGAAAAAAAGTATTGAAACGGAAGATCTGTCTAAAGTTCAGCTGAGTAAAAAGTTTAAAGAAGAAGTTGGAGGAAGGAGAAAGGAAGATTTTTCTATATCTATGGTAGAGTTTTCTTATGGCATGTATGAAAACTTTATTTTTGATGTTCATCTTGGTAAAAAAATAGGGGATTTTAATTATCTTGTTTCATATCTCAGAAATACAAGAAGCAGTGTTGGTCTTGATACAAATACTTTCTTTAATACGGAAAGAGCAGTGGATGATCTTTTTGTGGATGCTTCGTATGGTTTTAGCAAGAACCTTATGGCAACTCTGGAGGCAGGTTATTACAATAGAACTCTTGGACTGTTTACAAATGAAAACTGTTTTAGTGAGACAAGATTTTATACACCAGCAAGGTTAAGCCTTGAATACTTTGGCGAAGAGATTGGAAATTTTACGGGCAACTTGAATTTTGGGTATCTTGCTTTAAGGCACAAGTTTAAGAGTAGTTATGAATCTACAAACATTTATGAGGTTACGACAGATTTTAAGTATGAGAAACTGTGGGGAAAAGATAACTTTTTGATGGCAAATCTTGGTTACAACTTTTGTTTTGTAGAGCAAGCCGAGCATTCTTTTGAAATAGGGGTAAGGGATAGATTTCCATTTGTAAGTTTTTTAGCCTTGCAGTTTGGTTTAAATTTTTACATTTATTCTTACAAGCAGTTTTTCTGGTTTCCAGAACTATATCTCTTTTTTAAACTGAATGAGCAATTTGATGCAAAAACAGGTCTTGGTGGCAATGTAGATTATAAAAAGATTCCTTTGATTCTGAAAGAAAACCAGTTGAACTACACTTCTTTTTTACCACAGGAAAGCTGGAATTACATGGCGGGGATATATTACAGGCCTGTAGAAAGTGTTAGGATAGGTTGCGAAGGAATGTTTGATTATTATTATACTTATAGAAATTTTGGATTTGATACTCAAACGGGGCTTTATTATGTTGAGAACACAACAAACATAAGTATGATAAGTATTAATCCATTTATTAAATTTGTGATGTTTGAAGATTTTTCCTTGGCTTTAGATGGAAAAATTAGAATTTTTGATAATCAAAAGATTATTCTTTTGCCATTTTATGAAGCAGGGCTAAAGGCAGGGTATTTTTTCAGACAGATTGGTTTAAATGCTGAAACAAAACTTTCTTATATAGGTGAGAGGAAGCTACTTGAAAATGTTAGTGAGAATCCATACTGGAAGTGGGATATTTTTGTCTCGCAAAAAGTTGGGGAGTTTTTTATACTTGAATTGAGACTTAATAATATTTTGAATCAAAGAATTCTGGAAAAAATATATTTGCCTGAAGGTGGTTTCTCATTCGATTTAGGTTTAAAGTTCAACTTTTAGCTTTCATTAAGTATTCTGTCGAGGCATCTGTACTGTAAGGCTTCTGAAATGTGAATGTCCCTTATAACTTCAGAGTTTGAAAGGTCCGCTATTGTTCTTGCAACTTTAAGTATTTTGTCATAGCTTCGGATACTCAAAAAAAATTTTTCCAATACTATATTGAGTAGACTTTCTGCACTTTTATCCATAATGCAGAATTTTTCTATCAACTTGTGTGGCATCTGTGAGTTAGCATAGATATTGTGATTCTTAAACCTTTCTTTTTGAATTTCACGGGCTTTTATTATTCTTTTTCTTATCTCTTCGGAACTTTCATTCTTTCTATTTTTTATTTCATTTATGTTTACCTTTGGTACAGAAATGTGCATATCTATCCTGTCAAGGAGTGGGGTGGAAATTTTTCTTAGTAATGATTTTATTTCCTGTATATCCCAGTTATCTATGTCATTATTTTTTGATGAAGGATTCATTGCAGCAACAAGCATAAATCTTGCGGGAAAATCTATCATTCCTTCAGCTCTTGATATTGAAACCTTTCCTTCTTCCAGAGGCTGTCTTAATACCTGTAGCACATTACTTCTAAACAACTGGAATTCATCCAAAAACAGTACTCCATTATGTGCAAGGCTTACTTCACCGGGTTTTGGAATTTTTCCTCCACCTATTATTGATACATCTGAAGCTGTATGGTGGGGGCTTCTAAATGGCCTTTTAAGTATTAATGGATTATTAGGTTCTATCATTCCACTGATACTGTAAAGCATTGTGGTTTCCAGTGCTTCTTCTAAAGAAAGTGGTGGAAGAATTTTTGGTATTCTTTTTGCAAGCATTGTTTTGCCCGTGCCGGGGGGACCAATCAACAAAACATTGTGTCCCCCAGCACAAGCCACTTCAATTCCACGCTTTGCAAGATACTGCCCGCAAACATCACTCATATCTAATTCTTTATCATAATCACTTTGTTTTTCTATTTCTGTAATTTTTAAGCAGGGTAGAGGCGTAATCTCTTTTACTCCACAGAGATACTCAATTGCCTCTTTAAGATTCTTTACAGGAATTATTGAGATTCCATCAACTATAGACATTTCTTTACTATTTTCATAGGGGCATAAAATTTCTTTGAAGTTTGCCTTCTTTGCTTGCATTGCAATTAAAAGTGCACCAGGAATTTTTCTTAAATCACCATTCAGGGATAACTCCCCTACAAGCACGGTTTTGGATAAATCTTTAAGCTCATATGTTTCACTTAAAATTCCTACAGCGATCGGAAAATCAAAAAATGTGCCACTCTTCTTTATGTTTGCAGGTGCAAGATTTACCATAATTCGTTTGCCAGGAAAATGAAAACCTGAATTTTGAATCGCTGTTTCTATCCTTTTGCAGGATTCTTTTACTGCCTGACTTGGAAGTCCAACTATTTCAAATTCCGGGACTTTTGTCCTGATGTCAATTTCAATTTCTACAGGTATAACCTTCATACCAAAAAATGTGAAAGAATTTAACTTTATAACCACATTTTCCTCCTTGAAAATCTTCTACTATCTTAATAACTTAAAATTGTTAAAAGTTGTTAAGTATACTTTCTTTACTAAAAATTTTGAAAAAATAGGCAAAATAAATTATCATAATTAAACTTAAAGGTTTAAGATTGTGAAAGAAGAAATATTAAAATATTTTTTAACTCAGCTTGATTTTGCAAACAGGCATTTTAGTTTTAGGAATTGTCCTTATTATCCCTGTCATAAGTTTCCAGAGGGACAAGAATGGTTAAACTGTGTTTTTTGTTATTGCCCTTTTTATCCGTGCAATGGGAAGCTTGGACCGGGAAAGTGGATTATTGGGGGTAGGGGGAAAAAAGTTTTTGATTGCTCTAATTGCAACTTCATTCACAGGGATGAAATTGTAAGAGAAATATTTCGTTTATTGTATGAAGGTAAATCTTTCAAACAAATATCAAAAATGTTGAAGAAGGAATTTAGGCGTGAAAAAAGATAAAGTAGTGATAGGAATTTTTGGAAAGATTGGAACTGGAAAATCCCTTGTGGCAGAAATCCTTTCCAGAAAGTATGGTTTTTCACACATCAATGTGGACAAGATAGGGCATTGTGTCCTTGCGGAGAAAAAGAAAAAAATTGTAAGTGTCTTTGGCAGTAAGATTCTTGACAAAGAAGGAAATATTGATAGAAAAATTTTAGGGGATATTGTTTTTTTAGATCCGGAAAAGAATTTTTTGCTTACATCAATCGTCCATCCTATTATGAAGAAAAAAATTGAAGGGATAGTAAAGGATTCAAAAGAAAACAGGTTTGTTATTGATGCAGCATTACTATTTGAAATAGGTCTTGATGAATTTTCTGATTTTCTTATAAAGGTTGAAGCACCAGAGAAGCTTATTTTTGAGAGGGTAAGGGCTACAAAGGGCTGGAATGATAAAAAGATAAAAATGGTGCTAAAGCGACAGGCTTATATTGACCTGCTTGGAAGGCGTGCTGATTTTATAATTTTTAACAATGCAGGAGTTGATAAAATTGAAAAACAGATTGATTTCTTTATGAATGTAATTTTTTAAATTTTTTCCGATAGTAATTACAGAATTTCGTAAAATTGAGTTCCACAGGCTTTGATTATGAAAAAAGGTTTAACAATTTTTAAATATTCATTGGTAATTTTGTTGGTTTTCTTTCTTTTGTATTCATGTGGTGAGGAAAAGCCTATCACAAGGGCTGCACCACTTGTGAGGGTTTTAATTGGAAGCGGTAAAATTGCTGAAATTAATACTTCTGATTATGTATTGATCTATAACAACAGAAGAGAACTTGGAAGTGGCAGGGTTTTTATAAAACTTTCAAATGATAATATTATCGTAAATGAGATCCCATTTCCTGCGAGTTTCCCGGTTGAAATTGCACCTGTATCTTTTTTTGAATTAAATGGGAGAAAATACAGGGGAAATTTGGTACTTTATCCTACAAATCAAACTATTTACTTTATAAATATTTTAGATGTAGAAAGTTATCTTTATGGTGTAGTGCCTTCAGAAATCTATCCGGGATGGCATAAAGAAACAATCAAAGCCCAATCAGTTGTTGCAAGGACTTATGCACTTTATGAGCTTACATTTTCAAAAAATAAAGGAAAGATTTTTGATGTTTATGATGATACTCGTTCACAGGTCTATAAAGGTATAAGCGGGGAAGTAGAATCAGTAAGAAACATAATAAATGAAACCTTTGGAGAGGTGTTGAGATACGAAGAAAGGATTATTCGAGCTTTTTTTCATTCTGCAAGTGGTGGAATGACAGAATCTTCAAAGGAGTATTTCGGTGTTGAATGGCCTTATCTTGTAAATGTGATTTCTAAATATTCTGATACATATCCTGAAAATAAATGGGAGTATTCTATTGAAAAAAATAGATTTGCAAAGGCTTTTGGTTTAAATGATATCAGTTCAATAAAAATTCTCGAAAGAACTTCTTCAAAAAGAATAAAGAAGCTGGCTTTGATAGATAGTGAAGGTGTGACAAACTTTTTTGATGGAAAGGAACTTCGGGCTAGACTTGGAGAAACAAATGTTAAAAGCCTTCGATGTAATGTTATATTGACAAATGACAGGGTATTAATATGGGGTTATGGTTATGGGCATGGAGTTGGTTTTGCTCAATGGGATGCACAGGGAATGGCACTTGAAGGGTATGATTACAGGTCTATTTTGATCTTTTTTTTCCCTGGTTGTAAGATAGAAAAGGTATGGTGAAATGGTTTTAGCAAAAGCTGCTTATCTTTTTGATATAGATGGCACATTACTACATGCAAGAGGAATAGGCAGACAGGCTTTTGAAATTGCTCTCCAGAAAGTGATAGGAAAACCGTATAGTTTACAAAATGAGGATTTTTCTGGTAGAACTGACAGGGATATACTTTACGGTATTCTTGAGAAAGAAGGAATAGAAAAAGAAGAAATTGAAAATTTATTACCTTCCCTTTATGATGTATATATTAAAGTTTTTGAAGAGCTTGTAAGTGAAAATAAGGATAAACTTTTAGTTTTTCCAAAGGTCAGGGAACTTCTGGATGCTTTAAGGGGGGAGTGTGTTGGTTTGCTTACAGGAAACTTAAAGGAATCTGCCTATATAAAACTGAAGGCTGCCGGTCTTGATGGATATTTTCCATATAATGTCGGTGCTTTTGGGGATATAAGCAGAAATAGGGTGAAGTTGTTTAAGGTTGCTTTAGATAGCCTTAAAAAGTATTATGGAGTTGATGGGTTTGAAAAGGTATGGATAATCGGCGATTCTCATAAAGATATACTCTGTGCGAAAGCAAATAATGCCATCTCTTTTGCTGTTGCAACAGGTAAGGAGAGTAAAGAAGAACTTGCAAAGTATAACCCGGACTACTTATTTTGTGATTTTAATGAAATTGACAGCATAATTAAAATCTTAAGTAGTTGAAATTTTACTTCATTTTTTTGATTACTTTTTGAGGGATTAAAAAATGCATGAGGAAATGCATAGTGCTAAAATTTCTCTTCCAAGATTTATTGGTGTTCTTGTGGCAAACTTTGTTATATCCATTACCGAGGTTGTGGGGGGCATACTTTCAAACAGCCTTGCTTTGATTTCTGATGCTTTGCATAATTTCAGTGATGTTGCTGCTGTGGGGTTAAGCTTTTTTGCTGAAAAAATTGGTAATAGACCACAGGATAGTAAAAGAACCTATGGCTACAAAAGGGCAGAAATACTTGCGGCGTTTATTAATTCCACCGTTTTAATTGTAATATCAATTCTTCTAATTGTTGAAACATTTAAAAGGTTTATAAAACCAGAAAAAATTGATCCTCAATTGATGATTTTCGTTGGTATAATTGGTCTTGTTGCCAATCTTCTTTCGGTCTTATTGTTAAGAAGAGGTAGCAGTGAAAGTTTGAATGTAAGATCAAGTTTTCTTCACCTTCTTGGCGATACTCTTTCTTCAGTGGTTGTTGTGCTGGGGGCACTTTCAATTAAATTTTTTAATCTTGTGTGGATCGATCCAGCTATCACAGTTTTAACCTGCATTTACATTATATGGGAAAGTTTTAAAATTGTTAGAAAGACAGTAAGTATTCTTATGCAATCTGCGGCAGAAATTGATTACGAAGAAATGAAAAAAGACATAGAAGCACTGGATATGGTGAAAAATATTCACCATGTTCACACATGGCTTGGTAATGAGAACACCATATATTTTGAGGCACACATTGAAGTTAATGACATGAAACTTTCAGAAGTTTGCAATATAGCTACAAAAATAGAAAACCTGCTTAAAAGTAAATATGGTATAGAACATACCACATTGCAGTTTGAAACCCAGCGCTGCAGCAAAAAAGATTTTTTCATAAAGGAAGAAATTTAATTGCTTATTGCTTTTCTTCTATCATTGCGGTCATTTCGGCTTCTGCGCAGATTTCACCATTTACTTTTGCGTAGCCCTGAAATTTTGCTATTTTGCCGCCAAGTCTTATAATAGAAACTTCATATTCAAGTTTATCACCAGGTAATACCATTTTTCTGAATTTTGCCTTATCAATCATCATAAAGTACATAAGATGTTCTTTTTTGTTTTCGCCCGGATTTTTTGATTCGTAAATTTTTAAAGCTACAAATCCAGCACACTGAGCCATTCCTTCTATTATAAGTACGCCTGGGTAAATTGGTTTTCCTGGAAAATGTCCCTGGAAGAACCATTCATTCATCGTAACATTTTTATAACCTTTTCCCCCCTGTTCGCTAACCTCTGTAATCCTATCGACAAGTAAAAAAGGGTACCTGTGGGGTAAATAATTCATTATTTCTGTAACATCGTATTCTCTGTTTTGGTTTTCCATTTTTCCCTCTCTATGAAATTATTTGATTGAAAGTTGAAATTTTTATTGAAGGATCTATTTTTGCAACAAGACCACTTATTACATTTCCATATCCAACCTCAATGGCACTATCTACTCCATTGTTTTTCATAAACATCACACTTTTTGTCCAGAGTACTGGACTTTTCATCTGCCTGTAAAGTAATTCTCTGACATTTTTTTCATCCAGTATATCTGCCGTTACATTTGATACCACTTTGGCTTTAGGTTTACTAAATTTTATATTTTCAAGATAGTTTTTAAATTCATTTGCAGCATTTTCCATAAGTTTTGAGTGAAAAGCACCACTTACGTTGAGTTTTACAACTCGCTTTGCACCAGCCTCTTTGAGCTTTACCTCAGCAATGTCTATTGCTTCTTTCAAACCAGAAATAACAACCTGTCCCGGTGCATTAAAGTTTACAGCTTCAACATATTTTTCTTTTGAAATTTCTTCACATATTTTTATAACCTTTTCATCTTCAAGTCCAAGAACTGCTGCCATTCCACCCTTACCTTCCGGGTCAGCAGATGCCATAAGCTCTCCTCTTTTTCTGACAAGCTTTAATGCCTGTTCAAAATCTAACATTTCACTGCAGAGTATCGCTGAAAACTCTCCGAGTGAGTGCCCCGCCATAAATTCTGCAAATAATTTTTTCTCCTTCAATAACAGATATGCAATGTAACTGTAAGTGAGAATGGCTACCTGAGCATTCTGTGTTTTTGTCAATTCATTTTCAGGGCCTTCAAGACAGAGTTTCAAAAGGTCAAAACCAAGGATTTTACTGGCTTCTTCGTAAATTCCCCTGGCTATACGATATTTTTCTATCAGATCTTGTCCCATTGAAACTTTCTGAGATCCCTGCCCTGGAAATAAAAACGCAAGCATTTATTACCCCTAATTTTTTATAATTGATTTATTTAAATTGTAGTTATTCTAAAAAACTCAAATGAAACATTAATATTCCAGCGGTATATAATTTTTCTGTCAGTCATTACTTGATTTAAGCACTAATAATTTAGTTTTCTATGGTGATACCCATAAAATTGTATTTCTAAAAATACAGCTGCCTTTTAATCTTAACAAAATTCAAAGTTTTTAAATCTTTTGCAAAAAAGTGAAAATTATAGTGTGTCTTAAGCTGTTACACTTAGACAAACCCTACTAAGTTTAAAATAAAATTTAATTTGTGTCAAAAAATAATGATGATTGCATTGAGATTTTTAGAAAGTTTGAAAAAGTAGGGGATAGAAATAAAAAAGTGAAAAAATTATAATCTAAGTTTTAATATTGTCATAACAGGATTGAATAAGAAGTAGAAACAGCAAAAAAGGGGAAATTGAAATATAAGTTTTAAGATATACAAAAATTTTATTGTTTTTTTAAGAAAGGGCAGAGTATTGAGTAGACTGACCAACCACATTTAAAGGAAAGTCTTGACACATCAGGAGAGGTTATTTACCTGAGCAGTTAACTGGAAAGATTTTTCGGGTGTGTTTTTTTATCTTTTTTAACTTTTTTAACTTTTAAAACTTTTAAAACTTTTAAAACTTTTTTAATTAAGCTATCCAATTTGTTCAGTATAGATATTAACATTTCTTGACATATTATTTTATTGTATTATAATTTTCAATAAGTCAAAAAACAACACAGGAGAACATTATGGCAAAACAGAATAGCCTATCACTTGCTACTTTACAAAAGAAATTTTCTACTGAAGAAAAATGTAGACAGCATCTTT